>ERZ1370068.3670-contig-2773_pt1 | contig 40140 bp, 69 predicted proteins | sample MGYA00561227_ERZ1370068 | MGnify/ENA primary metagenome ERZ1370068 (study PRJEB38410, sample SAMEA6850437) | metagenome | study: Metagenomic assessment of the ecological functions of the soil: analysis of the soil microbiota associated with the... | reverse complement strand
GTCATACGCGGTGAAGTACTTCTTCCGCGTGAGCGGGATCTTGATTTGCTGCCATGCGCGAAACCGGTTTTCGAACCGGTATGCCGTCCGGCCGGACCGCGGGTCCGGACCGCCGAGAAAGCGGTTCTCGAATCGCAGACGCGTGCTCCAACTCGTCTGGCCGGATGCGATAACGGATCCAGGCCTGCTGCCAGAAGCGATGCTCGGGAGCTGGCTGGCGCGGGAACTGCAAATTCGCTGTAGGTACTCGACCGCACGAAGGCGTACCCCGCAGTGAGCATTACCGCCTTGCTCGCCTGGTAATTGACTCCCGGCCGAAGCAGCAGTTGCTGCCACTTCGCCGCCACGTCGTGCCGCCGAACCTGACTTCCAGGTGTATGCCCCACTTCGACGCGGCGATCGGATGGTCGCCGAAGTAGTTGTACCACCCGTGAAAATTATGGTCCGCGATTCGCTCGTCCGCGGTCAAAAGAAAGGGAGAGACATAGCGTAGCGCCAGGATGCGGTGGCTCAGCCATGGATGGAAGGGCGTGGCTTACTCAGGTACGAAGTAGCCCGAACGGGCGTATGCCTGCGAGACGCTCAGGCGTGGGCGGCGTTACCGAAATCCGGATCTTGCGCCACTTGCCGGGCGGACCTTCGCCCGGCTTGTAGGCAATCGTGTCACACATCCTTCATCGCGCGAGCCAGCTTGTCAGCCATGCGGTGCCAGATCGGCCCGGTGACGGATCGTGAAGTGGAGCCTCCCGGTGATTTCGGCCAGTTCTTCGAGCAGGAAGGCGCCATTACGCTGATCCCGGTCCGTGGCTTTTTCCACCATGCTGATCCCGTAGATCTGCACGTCCGCCTCCAACGCCAGGCGCTTCAGTTCCGCGTGGCTGTAACGGCTCGCATTGTCGCCCCCGTCGGAGATGATCGGCTAGGGCCCGGCGGCGATGCGAACTCGCGCGAACCTCGTGCAGAGCTTGATAGATCGCGTCGATCAGCGCGGTGTCCCCATACGCCTGAACCCCCGTCAGGCCGCGTGCGATTGGGCCGGCGCCGCGCGCAAGTCCCACGCGCATTTCGGGGCGGTCTCCGAACGTCATTAAAAACACTTCGTCCGTCGCGCCCGCCAGGTCCGCAATCGCCCGCGTGGCCGAGATGGCGTGCTTCAGCTTGCCATTCATGCTCCCGCTCAGATCCACCACGAGGCCGAGTCCGACAGGGGCTCTTCACGTGTCAACGAAGTGATCTCGCGCGGTTGGAAATCCCTCCGTGATGCTGAAGTGCTCCCCGTTCCAGGTCGGTAGCAGGCCTTCCGTTGCGGTCGGTCACGGTTACCGGGACCAGCACTAGCCGCAACTCACCGTGGCGACCAGTTTGTCGCCGGCCAGCCGCTCGGCCCTTCGGCCCGGCATCAGAAGTATGAGGACCGCGGCCACAATCGACTGCGCGCATCCGCAAACCGGCGGGCGCGGCGGCGTGTTTCGCCGCCAGCCGGTCTCTTCGATCGTGTAGTGCGAGGTCTCTGCGCATTTGACAGTTCGTAAGGACCGGTCTTCCGCCCAGCTTGATTTGAGGTTCTCAGAGGTCCATGGACGTGTACAAGACTCTAGCGGCTTTTCGGTGGCGGCCATAGCCTTGTTCTGTACATTGTGCGAGTTTTCCTTGCGCTTGTACCGGGTTCTATCGTCTCCTGAGTATAGAAGCGAAAAGCTTATCGACGCGGGCAGTAACTGACTAACTCGGGGTGCCGGACCGGTAACTGACACCGCTGGTTGCTGGCGCGCCATAGTGTAGCCCATTCAGAGGAAAAATGAACCGATTTATTCAAGGAATTCCAACAGTTTCAGAGGGATGTGTTTCCAGCCAATCGGGAACTATTCGCTCGCCTTGCTTCCGGCCAGAAGCCCGAAGCGCTTTTTATCGCATGCTCGGACTCCCGCGTGTCTCTGGAGTGGATTACGCAATGCGGTCCGGGCGATCTCTTCGTTTGCAGGAACGCCGGCAACATGGCGCCCCGGTTCAGCCGTGGTGACGATGTTTCGGCCACCATCGAGTAATGCCGCATCCGCGCTGCGCGTGCGGGATATCGTGGTCTGCGGCCATTCCGATTGCGGCGCAATGAAGGTTTCTTCTGAATCCTGCGGCGCTGGACGACGTATGCCGCAGGTCAAGTGAGTTGGCTCCGTCACGCGAAAGGAAGCACGCCTGGCCCTGGACAAGGCCGAAATAGCCCAGCCCTCCATGAATAGCCTGGTCGAACTGACCAAGCTCAACGGTACGCTTGCAACTCGATCGCCTGAGCGTACACCCCAAGGTCCAAGCCCAACTTAGCGCCGGAGCTATAGAGTTGCACGGCTGGTACTACCAGATCGATACCGGAGAAGTACAAGCCTGGCAGCCGGCGGAAGATCGCTGGGTTGCGGTACAGGAGTCTCGTCACGGTCTCGCACTTGGCCGCACTCAGGCGATTCAGGCGGTGCGACATGCTTGAAACTCAAACCAGACCGGAGGCGCGCCAGAGATGCCGCCAGGGGATGCCACTAATTTATGCGGCCGGCTGAAGTACTTCCTCACCCCAATCGACGGGCCTATGAAGACCTGCTGAAGGGCGATATCAAGCTGAACGTGCTGCGCGATTTCTGCCGCCGGTCTGATTGTCGCCATGGTCGCAATACCGCTCGCCATGGGTTTTGCCATGGCCTCGGGCCTGCGTCCGGAACAGGGCATCATCGGCGGCGCCATCGCCGGTATGATCGGCGCCCTTTGGCGGCTCCAAATATCAGGGTGTACGGCCCCACCGCCGCCTTCATCCCGGTTATCGCAGGCCTGCATGGCTAGAATACGATCACAGCGTCCTCGTGCTCGCGTCCCTCATCTCGGGTGTCATCCTGCTCCTGCTCGGCATCGCGCGATGGGGCGGATTGTCGCCAAGGTCCCACATTCGATTGTCGTTGGATTCACGATCGGTATCGCCGCCACCATCGCCCTCTCGCAGATCGGAGAGATTCTCGGGCTCAAAGCGCGCATGCCCACCCACTTCTTCGAGAAGATGGAAGTTATCGGCGCAACACCTCTCGGAGATCAACGTCTACGCCATCATACTTGGCTTGACTGACATTTCTCCTTACCAAGTACATTCTCAAGGTATTCGTCTTTATTCCGCGCTCCACTCGTAGCTCTGGCAGTCACGTCTCGTGATTGGCGGCGAGCAGTGTGGTCCGGTAAAGGACTATCCCTGATCAGCGACAAGTACGGGCAAGATACCCTACCGGACTTCTTCTCGATCTTCACGCCGCCCGCCGCTTTGAGACTAACGCCTGAGTTCCTGGCCGACCTTGCTTACTACGTTATCGCCATCGTAATCGTAGCTGCCATCGAGAGCCTGCTCTGTTCGCGCATGGCGGACCGTCTCGCCGACAACCGCGGTCTTCCGTTCAATCCCAACAAGGAATTGTGGGGCCAGGGGGCTCAGTCGCGGGTGTTGTGTCCCGCTAATGAACGGATTCCCACACACCGGCGCTCTGGCGCGCACGGCCACCAACGATCAAGCTTGGAGCCGTCTCCCCGCTTGCCGGTATCTTCAGGCGATCTCGAAACTGCTGCTGGCGCTCTTCCTGGCGAAGTGATATCTCGAGGCCGTGCCCATGGCCTGCATCGGCGGCATTCTGCTGCACGTATCCACCGCCATGGTGAAGCCCGCCGAGGTCAAGCAAGTGCTGGCGCATAATGCATTCCACATTTCGTTGATGGTCTACCACCGGCCGTCGCGTGGTCATCCTCACCGATTTCCTGATTGGCGCTTGTCAGCGCCATTCATCATCTGGGGCGTCCTGTATCGCTTCCTGGACAAACCAGTGCCCGTGCAGGAACAACTGGCAGTTCAGAACTGAATCGCCGAAAGGACCCGCAATGAAACTCTTTGAGCGCGTAATGATCGCCGTCACGGACTCGGGCAGCGGAGGCATCGACCTGATTCGCTACACCCGCGCTATTAGCGGGCGTCCTGGGCGACGCGGAACTCTGCTTCGTCCATGTCCTGGGCTGGTCGACCCGGTCGTAGTTTCAATCGGAGCCCACCACCCATGCCCAGGCCTTGCAACGGCTGTCCGGGGATGTTGCGGCAAACTTCGGTGCGGGCCGCACCCGATGTCTGGTGCTCCACGGCAATGTAGTGGACAGCCTGCTCGAAACCGCCGCGGAGCTTGCGGCCGATTTGATCCTGGTCGGTCATGCCAGCGAACACAACGGCCGCCGCTCTCTCGCCCGCCGGCTGGCAATGCAGGCGCCGTGCTCCCTTTGGATGAAACCGGCGGGCCCGGTATCCTCCGTAAGCCGCGGTGGTGGCCGCCATCGATTATTCCGGGCATTCCGCATACGCAGCTCAGTGTGGCAGGCCATATCGCACGCCGCGCGGGCAGCACCAACTGCCGGGCCCTCCACGTTTACCCGAACGAGGGATCGGCCGGAGCGAGGAATACCAGGCCTCCGACCGCGCACGCGAACGCGAGGCCTTCGATCGCTTCACTGCCCCCTCGATACCGCCGCGGTCGAGGTGGAGCCCGTCCTCGTGGAGGGCGTCAGCGTCGCGGAGTCCGTCAACCGTCTCGCCGAGTCGGATCCGATGGATCTCGTCGTGATGGGCAGCCGCGGGCAAAGCCAGTCGGCCAGCATCCTACTCTGGGCAGCGAATCCGAAGGCGTCATGATGGAATCCAGGATTCCGGTCCTGATCGCCAAACGTGCCGGCGAGCGCATCGGACTGCTCCAGGCGCTCGTCGACCGCAAGTTCGCCCTGCAGGAGCCACCTCGGTTCGGTTGACTCATGCACAATTCGTCTCCTGCTGCGCCGGATCGCTTACGATGAGACCGTGCTTCCTTTCCGGCGTCTCCTGGTTTGCTCTGTCCGGCCGCGACACCGATTGCGGCCTCGCTTCCGCTATGCCGCCATGCTCAACCGCGTGTTGACGGGAGCGGAAATTCTCTGTCTGCACGTGGCCGGCGACGGCGGATCTCCCGGACCTGCGCCGCCGGTTCACGTCCGGCGTCTCCGAACTCCTGCCGGATCGGCCGCTCGGAAGTGGTGGCCGGAGACGTCCTGATTCCATTCTGGCAGTGCGCCACCGCGCAGAACTCAGACCTGATTCTGCTGGGCCACTCTTCCGGGCGGCGCCGCCGCACCCCCGGCGCGCCGCCTCAGCATGAAGTCGCCATGCTCTGTCTGGATAGCGCCCGGCCGAGGCGCCCGCCTTCCATAACCCGCGTGCTGGTCTCCCTTCGATTTCTCGCGCATCTCGGCCGATACGGTGCTCGGATTTGCAACCGCGCTGGCCGAAGCCGCCGGCCTCGGACGAGTGCCTGGGCTCTCCACGTGGACTGCAACCAGGCCGTGGTCACCTTCGACGCAGATCGATGAGATCGTTGCCCAGGATCGCGATCAGCGCCTTCGCATCTTTCATCGCGCCGATCAATCTGCACGGCGTCTGGGTCAAGCCCCTGTTCGTCGATTCCCCAAACGTCGCCCAAACGATCGTGCTGAACCGCTGTCGAGCAGGCCTGCGACCTCATCGTGATGGGAACTCGCGGACGCAGCCCTCTCGGCCGCCGTGCTGCTGGGCAGCGAGACCGAGCACTGCCTCATGACCGCTCCAGTTCCATTGCTGGCAGTTAAGCATTTTGGCGCGCGCCTTTCGCTGTTGCAGGCCCTCCGCGATGAACGCCTTTCGCAAACGCGGCGACGAGCGCTTTACGTAATTTTGTGTCCGGATCGGAGCCTTATACCAGTGATTTGGTCCGATCTTGTAGCCCGCATCTGTACATTGGATTGGTATGCCCTTGCTTGCTAAGTAGTTAGACCACGCGATTTGCACCTGCTTCCGCTCCGTTGCGGCATAAGCAACGGTTTGGCGGAGGCCCCATGTGCCAAACTCAAGGTATGGTCGATGAGAAGGGAGTCGGGACGGTACTTCTTGCCTGTCTTGGCAACCGGCTTCGCACTCCTGGTCCTGATCCTGCTTGGCGTCTGGATGGATCGCCATCGATTCGATGCGTTTTCGTCGAATCCGACGCCTCCCGCTTCGTCAGCGAACAGCAGGCGACCGCGCGCCTCATCGACGAAGTGCAGAGCGAGGAAGGCGACCTCAGCAGTGTCTTCTACTTCGCTTGCGGCGCGGCCAGGATGCCGACCGGCACCATCCTGTTGAAGCGCCTCGATTCGCTCGAAGCGGCGATCCGCCGGACCATCGAAGCCGGCGCACGCCTCCAGCGACTCACGGCACTGGACGCATGTCCAGCGGGCGGCCGTCCTGTTCATGGAGGAGGGCCGCGCCACGATTCGTTCCGGCCGCCCGCCCTCCAGCGCCTTCTATCAGACGCACCAAAACCTGCTCGCCGCCATCGCCGACCTTGCCAGTTCCAGCTTCTCTCCCAACGGCGTTGTCCAGGCTGAGCGCGAGCGGCTCTCCTCCCGCGATTCGCTACTCCCTCATCCTGCTGGGCATCGCCGTGCTGGTCGCCATCCTCGGAGCGGTCTTCACGGTCTATTTCGTGAATCGAATGTTCCTGCGCCTTCGCTGGCAGGCCGTGGAGCTCGCGGACCTCTCCTCACGCACCATGGCGGACCAGGAGGATGCCGCCAGCCGCCTCCTCGGGAGATGCACGACCATTTAGGACAGACGCTCAGCGCCATTGAAGCGCAACCTGGGTCGCCATGCAGAATGCCCGCGCCTTTCATGCCGGACGCGCTGGAAGATGGCCTCGGCCTGGTGAAAGACGCCGTGGGAATGTTCGCGAGATTTCTCAACTCCTGCGCCCTTCGCATCGCTCGACGATTTTGGCCTCAACGACAGTCTCCGGCTGGCTGGCCGATAACTTCGGCGAAAGAACCGGCAATCACGATCGCTCTATTCGTCCTCCGTTCACCGGCCGTCTGGATAACACCATCGAGACTCAGTTGTTCCGCATCGCACAGGAAGCGCTGACCAATGTGGCGCGTCATGCCAATGCGACCGAGGTTCGGATCGAGCTCGCGCACCGCAAGGATCGTCCTGTGCCTGACCGTTAGCGATAATGGGAGAGGCATGGGATTACATACGACGACCAACGGAATCGGCCTCGCCGGAATGCGCGCGCGCGCGCGTCGCCGACGGCACCGTGTCGGTGGATTCGCGGCCGGGAAAGGGTGTCCGGATCCGTGCCGAAGTCCCGCTCCGGCGAAACTCGCTATGTACCGCAAAATTCGCATACTCTTAGCCGATGATCACCCTGTGGTCCGCCAGGGCTTCAGACTCATCATTAACCAGGAACCCGACATGGAGGTGGTGGGCGAAGCCAGCGAAGGCGCTGAAACCGTGCGCCTCACTCAGCAGTTGCGGCCGCACGTCGTCATCATGGATATCGCCATGCCGCACGTCAACGGTGTGGAAGCCACGCGCCGCATCACGGAAAACCACCCCGAGTCGAAGGTCATCATCCTCAGCATGCACAAGGATGCGGTCTACGTTCGCGAGTCGCTCCGCGCCGGCGCCAAAGGATATCTGCTAAAGGATTCCATCGACCACGACCTGCTGCGCGCCATACCGCGCCGTGGCCGACGGCAACGGTTTCCCTCAGTCCCGAGGTTTCCAGTACGGTGCTGGAAGACTATCAGCAGGTGGCCGACCCTTTCGACCAGCTCACGGCGCGAGAGCGGGAAGTCCTCCAGATGCTGGCGGAAGGCAAGGTGGCCAAGGAAATCGCCACCGCGCTGGACATCAGCAGTTTACACTGTTGACGCGCACCGGGGCCGCATCTATGAAGAAGCTCGGCCTGCACAGTTCCACCGAAATCGTGCGTTTCTGGCTACGCGCAAGGGCCTCGGTTCAATGAAGTGCCGCGCTGCCGTGTGTGGCTTTGACGCCCAGGGTCAACTTTAGCTTTCCTCAAAAGTGCGAATCCTGGCTCGGGAATCACATCTCCGGACCCCGCTGTGCTTTGTGGGTGCGCCCCGGATACGGAATCGTCCCGTTCTCGTTACCCTCCCTAGTCGGCCCCGCTACTGAGCAAGGTAATATGGATAATTCTGTAACATGTTTCGATAAGTATGAGGTGCGGGCCGTGAACAGGGCACTCTCCGAGCTGGCAGCGAACACACGTTGCTGGTAGTGGGCGCGTTGTTTCCGATCGTCAACCCACTCGGCAACACTCCCATTTTCCTTACACTCACGCGCGGTCTATCGGGCCAGGGGCGCACAAAGCTCGCGCGGGCCATCGCCGTGAACGGCCTTGTGCTTATGGTTGTATCGATTTTCATCGGCACGCATATGTACTCGGGTTCTTCGGGATTTCGCTCCCGGTGGTACAAGTGGGCGGCGGGCTGGTGGTGGTCTCTACCGGGTGGGCATTACTGCGCCAGTCCGATAACGATGACCGCGGCCGAGGACGCCAAGAGGCCACGCAACGAGGCGAACTACATGCGGCAGGCTTTCTATCCGTTGACACTTCCATTGACCGTGGGGCCGGGTTCGATCGCTGTGGCCATCACGGTGGGTGCCAACCGGACCGAGGGGTCGGAATGGCGTTGGCCGTTGATCGCGGGGCTGCTGATCGGGGCCCTCATGATTGCCATATCGATTTATCTGAGTTATCGTTTCGCTGAGAGGATTGCGCGCCGTTGCTGGGTGAGGCTGCGATGGATGTGGTCATCCGCCTGTCGTCGTTCATCCTCCTGTGTATCGGTGTGCAGATCTCTTGGAACGGACTGACACGTTGCTGCGATCGATTCTGCCCCGATGAAGACTCGCGCCCCGCGTTTGGTGTGCACTCGATGTCCCGAATTCGTCGCAATTTCCAGCCACGCCACGCTTTTTCCGCCGTCAGTACCACCGGTGACTGTCGTGTTGCAGCGTAATTCCGGGCGGCAGACTCAATCGTCATGCCCCTCGAAGGCGACTTCGGGCCAATCACTTCCCCGAAGGAGGAAATCTGGCCCAAGCTCCGGATAAAGGCGCGTAACTCAGGCGCAAACCGTTTCCTGATCGGATAAACTGAACTGGCATCACTCATATGCCGGCCGACTCCCAGGCTATAGGACCGCGTGGTGGAGGTTCTGCGAGTCCGGCATTACAGCGAGCTATTCGGACAGAAGCGCTTTGACGACAGTCGCAGTACGGTGTGAAAGGGACGGTGCCTGGCCATGAATCCGTGGATCGCGAAGGCGCTGGTGCTCGCAGGTACAGTGGTGATGATCGCCATTCGTGCGCCGCACGGGCACCGGAGTCGAATTGTCAAGGTCGCCACAAGCTATAAAACTCCGCTAGAGACCGGCCTCTTGGTTCTCGCCTGGGTCGGATTCTTCGTCCCTCTGATCTGGGTCGCGTCGCCAGCGTTTTCGTTCGCTGAGTACGCGCTGGGCACCTGGCCCGCTCGTCGTCGGTGTGATGTGCTTGGTGATCGGCCTCTGGCTCTTCTACCGGTCGCACGCTGACCTGGGTACAAATTGGTCGATCACCCTGGAGGTACGTGAGCAGCATCGACTCATCACGCAGGGCGTTTATCGCCGTATCCGCCATCCGATGTACTTGGCGCTAGCGCTGTATTCCATCGGCCAGGCGCTCGTCATCCCGAATTGGGTGGCAGGTCCGTCGAACTTGATCGCGTTCGCGATCCTCTGCGCGCTTCGCGTCCGCGCGGAGGAGAGGATGATGGTTGAGGAGTTTGGCGACGAATACGCGGCGTACTCGGCACGGACGAAGCGTCTCATTCCTGGCGTCTGGTAGACAATACTTACCGGTTACCAGGCGCAATGCGCCACTTGGCGAGTTCGTCGGCGTCTTGTAGACGCTCAGTCGGCCTGAAGCTCTCAATATACGGCCTTCGGGGAAAGGACGTGCGCGTTTTCGCGGGTCCGCCTCGCGCTGGCGGCGGAACCGATCCGTGGGCGTATTTTGACGCCTATGCCAAGTCCGCGCGTGGTCCCCCTGGACCCGCCGCCGGGGTAACGTATCAGCACCATGCAATATGCGAGCAGGGCCGACGGAAGCGTTGGCCGCGGTCCAGGGGGACCGCCCCCACGACATTGGACTTTGACCATCTGTCACAAACCGGCCGCCTCCTCGTCCTACCAGCGGAACCACACAAGGAGGGAACCAATGCAACGATATATCGTCGTCGGAGGCGGACCTGGCTGGACTCACCGCCGCAAATGCGCTGGCAGGCGAGGGCCGCAAAGTCGTGCTCCTGGAGCAATCGGAGCACCTGGGGGCCGCGCCATCACGCAGCACGATCGCGGATACCTTTTGAATCTCGGGCCGCACGCGCTGCAGCTGGCCGGCGTGGCCGCGCAGACGCTGCGTCAATGGGGAAGTACCATTTCAGGGCAATTCGCCCGACACGAGTTCCGCGTCGTTCTTGACCCACGGCGGCCGGATGTACCCGCTGATTCTCAGCACGCGGAGCCTCCTGACAACGCGCTTCTTCAGCGCCGGCGAAAAATTGCAGGCAGCCCGCATTCTGCAACAATTTCTTAGCGGCGGGACAACCGTGGGCGAATCCATGGAGGAATGGATTGAGCGGCGCGCCCGCTCCCCACGGGTTCGCCAGTTCGTGGCTATGCTGGCGCGGGTCAGCACTTTCACCGCGGACCATTCGCGGTTGAGCGCCCGTGCCGCCACTCGATCAATACCGCCGCGCCGCCGTCCACGGCGTGCTCTACCTCGATGAAGGCTGGCAGACCCTGGTTGCCGGTCTGGAGCAGCGCGCACGCGGGCTGGGCGTGGAGATCCGCCTGGGCGAAACGGTGGAGAGTCTGGAGGAGTGTCAGGCCGATGGCATCATCCTCGCAGTGCCCCCGGCTGCCGTGGAACGCATTACCGGCTGCCGTCTCCCAACGATGTATCCGGTGCGCCTGGCCTGCCTCGACCTGGGCCTCGCGCAAACTGCCTGAGGGTGCGGCACGCGTCGCCCTCGGCGTCGATCCAGCCGCTCTATCTCTGCATTCGGCGGCCGCCACGGCTGGCGCCCCCGGCGCGGCGCTCGTGCACGTGGCCAAGTACCTGGCCGGCGGGACCGATGCGCCGCCTCCGACCGCCAGGAACTCGAGCAGTTCGTCGACCTGCGCCATCCCCGGTTGGCGCGAACAGGTGGAATTAGTCCGCTTCCTGCCCCAAATGACCGTCACCGCCGCGCGTTTTCGCCGCAAGGCCGTCCCGCCGTAGATGAACTCGGCATTCCGGGCGTGGCTCTGGCCGGCGACTGGGTCGGAGCGGAGGGCATGCTCGCCGATGCGGCCGTCGCCAGTGCGCTGCGCGGGCCGGCATGGCATGACAACGTCAAAGGCTGCGTGCAGCCTGATGTTGCTGGTATGGACCGCGAAACACAGTTTCAGGATTTACGGCCACTCTGTTCGCGCTCGCCTACCGGATGCTCGGTACGCGCGCCGATGCCGGGACGTAGTGCAGGACGCATACCTGCGCTGGCAGTCGGCCGCCGCCGAAGAGGTGCGATCGCCCAAATCGTACCTCACCACGATAGTCCGCGCGGCTGGCGCTCGACGGATTGAAGGCCGCGCACCGGCGGCGCGAAACTTACGGGTCCGTGGCTGCCGGAGCCTCTGGTGGAACCGATGGGAACGCAACCCGTGGAATGGCCGAATCGCTCTCGCTGGCTTTCCTGCACCCTGCTGGAATCGCTCTCCCCGTCCGAGCGCGTAGCTTTTCTGCTGCGCGAGGTCTTCGGACGCCGGCTACGACGAGGTAGGCCGCGGCGCTCGAAACCAGCGAAGTCAACAGCCGCCAGATTGTGGCGCGTGCCCGCAAACACATCCAGGAACGCCGGCCGCGCTTCCCGGTCGACCGCGAGCGCCAATTGGCCGTGCTCCGCGAATTCCTCACCGCCTGCGCTACCGGCGACCCTCCCAGCTCACCGCCCTGCTGTCGGAGGATGCCGTGCTGCTATACGGATGGTGGCGGCAAAGTGAGCGCGGCGCTCAACCCCCATCCTCGGAGCCAGCCGCATCGTCCGCTTCCTGATCGGCATCGCGCGGAAAATCCCGGCCCTCAGCGTGCAGCTTGCCGACGTCAACGGAGTGGTTGGAGCCATCCTGTTGGATGCAGGCAGACCATACAGCGTGATGGCGTTCGATGTGACCGCCGAGGGCCGGATCGCGAATCTGTACATCGTCTCCAACCCCCGACAAGCTGCCGCCGTAGACGACTAGGTTAGCCCCCACCACGACTCGCCCTTCGCCGCAGTGCTGGCGCAGCCAGTCCTCGTTGATCTCCAACCCCAGGCCGGGACCATCCGGATATTGCATGACGCTCTTGCGCACCACCGGTTGCTTTGCCGGCTGCCATCTTCTCTTTGAATCCCCGGAACTCGCCGAGCACGTTCTCGATCTTGAAGAAATTCTGGATCGCGCCCGAGAGATGCACCGAGGCATAGAACCGGATGAGCGAGCACGGTCCACTGTGCAGACCGACCGGCGTCCGCGTGAGCGCGGCGTAATCGGCGATCTTCTTGCACCCGGTGATGCCGCCGGAGTAGGCCACGTCCGGGTGAATCATGTCGAGCACCTGGTTGTCCAGGTAGGGACGGAATCCGCGCACCAGTTCGACCTTTCGCCGGCAAGCAGCGGGACGCGTGTCGAGCGCTTCAATTCCAGCCACGCCTCCGAATAGTTGACGGTCAGCGGGTCCTCGATCCACAGTGGATCGGCCGGTTCGATCGCCTTACACAGGCCGATGGCGCTGCGCGTATCGAACTGTCCGGTGCAATGCATCGCGAGATCGATATCCGTCCCCGGCCGCCTCTCGCAGGTTGGCGTAGCCCCTGCCGACCTGGCGAAACATCGAACCGTCCAGGCGTCTCGACGAACGGATCCCGTCCGCCGCCATCGCCCGCCACGGCCGCCGCCAGCCCCGCCTCGCCCGCCGCCACGGCCCCGCCGCCGCCCACCCCGATCCCGAATTTGAACGCCGTGAAACCCTCCGGCTCCTGTTTCACGCGCTGCGCCCAGGCGCGGCACTCGCCCGGATCCAGCATGTTCGCGATATTACCGTGCGAATAGACGGGCGCGGCAGCGCGCATCGGGCCGCCGAGAAGTTGATAGAGCGGTTTGTCGAGAATCTTTCCGGCGAGGTCCCACAGGCGCGATATCGATCCCGCTGATCGTGGGAATGTGGGCGACAAAGGAATATTGCAGCGCGCTCATCCTGTAGAAGTGGCGCTCGATGGCGAGTGGATCCTGCCCGATGAGTGTCTGCTGGATCGTTTCGATGCGGTCGCGCGCCAGCTTCGAGTTGATTCCCGATTCGCCGTAGCCGGTCAACCCGGAATCCGTTTCGATGCGGATCAGGCAGCCGTCGCCGACGTTATCCAGTTGAAGCGTCTTGATGGCTGTGATCTTGACCATCTTCGCGTAAGGCGCTGCCAGCGCCCGGTAGTTTGCCAGCCACGCACCCGCGGGTAAGGCGAGAGCGGTCTTAAAAAATCGCGGCGCGTCCAATTCATAAAATTGATACCTCCGATCGCAGTGAGGGCAAAAATCCAGAAGCTAGAGTCAGGATTTTGAAAAGCTTAACTCCGTTGTCAAATGTGATCGCTGCGGAAGATCTCGGGCGATGCGAGCCGCTTTAGAACACCCAGAGTCTCGCGGGCGACGCACTTACCGGCCAGGCGGCTTGCCTCCGGATTGTTGCCCTGCGAGATGCCCGCGCCGTGGCCATCCGTACAGCTGCAATCGCTGCCGAAGATCAATTTGCTCTTGTGGCGCGTGATGAATCCTGGCGAGAACTCCGGATCGCGGGACAGCGCGTTGTTTCCCGAATTCGCCGACATGTCCGCGTACAGGTTCGGAAAATCGGACAGCCAGCGGTCCGATCAATCCTCCCTTCTTGATTGGCCCGGCCGGATAGCCGCGGTCCGTCGGAACATCGGCGCTGATATGCGCCCAGAACAGGTCGCCGTGTCCGATGAAGTTCGTCCGCGGATAGGCGCGCAGCATCTTGTCGAGCTGAGGGTAGCCCGTGTTGTAGGGAAGTTCTCCGTCGAAGTGCGGGAACGTCTGTATGTGCATCATCACGGGAACCTGAAGCTCGGCGGCGATATCGTACACGCGCCGCATCTCAGGCGAGTCCAGCGCCACGTGGAACTTCAACTCGCCGATGCTGACGGCGCCGCCCTTGATGGCGTCGCGAAGCACCTTGTCCGCATCCGCCTGGGACGGATCGGTCGCCACGGAGCGGGCGAAATGTCCGGGACGCCGCTCCATCTCGGCCTTCGCACGGTCCTGGTCTGTGCGCGCGAGTCAAAAGCACCGCGTTGGTGACGCCGCAGCCCTGCATGTGCGTGAAGCACGCGTCCGCGTTTGCGCGTAGGTGCAGGTGCGTGTCCAGGACCGGTCCGCCCCATGGCTGGTCCGTCTGCGCCGCCAGATGCTGCGCCGCGGCGGCGGCCGGTAGAATCGATTTCAGAAACGTTCTTCGTTGCATCGTATTTGCCTCATGCCGCGGTTAGCGGAACAGAATCGAACCGAAGTCGCCCAGGAAATCGCGCCACAGGAACCAGTAATGCGCTCCCGGGATCTCCTTGTAGGATGTTTTGAACCCCTGCTTCTCCAGCAGTGAATGAAGGTTCATGGTGCCTTCGCGCAGCCATGTCGGTAGTGCCCGCGCCGGTCCAGTAGAACTTCACCCCGCCGGCCTTCACCGCTTCCAGCTGCTTTTCGTAGGCTCTCATCGACCGTGCGCGCGCCCGGAGCTGAATACGCCGATGTAGCCGAACACGCCCGGGATTATTGTTGGTCGCCATCAAGGTATGTCCGCCGCCCATCGAAAGGCCGGCGACCGCCCGGCTGTCTTTGTTCGCGATTACGCGGTACGTCTTTTCCACGAACGGGATCACGTCTTTCACCAGGCTTTCCGGATAGGATCCAGCATAGGGCTGGGGCGGACGCGGCCGCCGCCGCCGCGTCCTCCTCCCGGCCGCTGCCTGAAGCGGAGGCGGAGCGGGCGCCTGAACGGCCTGAGGCGCGGGCGTGGGACCGTACGCGTATCCCTGCCGATACCGTCTGGGCCGCGTTGCCATTGGGCATGACCACGATCATCGGCTTCGCTTTGCCCGCGGCAATCGGGTTGTCCAGAATCACGTTGGCGCGCCCCATCGTGACCCACGCGTCTTCATCGCCGCCGCCTCCGTGCAGCAGGTACAGGACGGGATAGCGGGTCTGGTTGGCCTCGTACCCGGGCGGCGTGTAAATGTACATGCGGCGGCGATCCTGTTTCAACGTGGGCGACGGGTACCAAACGGTATGCATCGTCCCGTGCGGGACGTCCCTTGAAGTCCCATAGATCCGATTCGGGGCCGGAGATCATCAGGAGGTTGTCGATGCGGGATCCGTCGCGCTGCGGTCTCCCGTTGCCCGGGTCGAGAGACTTTGACGCCGTCGACGAGATACCAGTAGCCCCACAATTGCGCGCCGAGCGGGCCCGCGCTCACCGACCAGATTCCGCCATCGTCCTTGCTCATCTTAATGTCGCGCGCTCCCTCCCAGCTTCCGTTCAGGGTGACCTCGTTCGCCTTGGGCGCAAACAGGCGGAACGTTACGGTGCGGTCGGCATGGATTTCGGGGAAACCGGACGCGGCGCCGCGGCGGTTCGCCCCGGCGCAGCCTGCTGCGGCGTAGGCCGCCGTGCAGCATCAGCAGTGCCGCCGCGCGTCATCGTTAGCGTGAAATGTTTCATCGTACACTCATCTTATTCGATTCGTCGAACGCCGGTTGTATCATGCTGTTGAACGGTCGGAGACAAGTTGGAATCCGTATTCTTGGAGCTATCGGCGTGGAGGATTCGGCAGGCTATGCCGGCCGCCTGGCGGAACATCTCGGCAGCGACATCGGCCACGAGCACGTCTTCATGGACGTCAGGATATCGTTCCCGGACAGGATTTCGCCCAGGCCATCGAGAACACCATTTCCGCTTGTCAGGCGGTGATCGTCGTCATTGGACCGCGATGGTTGGCCGATCTCAACTGCAACGCGGCGGCGGGATGACTTTGTTCTCCGCGAGGTGTCCGTCGCCTTGCGCCGCAATGTCACCGTGATTCCGGTCCTGGTCGGTGGAACTACCATGCCGTCGGCGGCGGAATGCCGAAAATATTTCCACCTCAGCCGCCGGCAGCGCTGGAATTCGCGACGCACGCTTCGAAGACGTTACAAAACGCTGGTGCCGGCTCTGCGCCGGTGTGCCGGGATTCTCGAGGAGCCATCGCCCCGCTCCGCCGCAAGATGCTTGCCTGGATTGCTGCTGGGGCGCAGTTCTGGTAACAGCGGCCTCTATCGGCATCGCGCGTTGGCAAGCAGCCGGCCGGGCATCGACGTCAAACGGGTATGTGGCTTGCCGAAATGCAAAAGCTGAATCAGGGCCCGTTCAGGTTCAACTCTGACCTGGTTGCCACGAACGGAAGACTCACCGGTTCGGTCGCCTATCCCACAGGTGACGGAACCATCCAGGCGCAGGACGATAGAAAGCAACCAGCTCGCTTTCTTCACCACGCATTCCCCAGTTCGCAACCGAAGCGGCCACCATACGCTGGAAGGTGTCGACGTCGATCAGCTTCGGTGTAGCGGAAGCTGACGACAACGGTGTGGCGAGGGAACCGCGCGCCGCAAAGCGCGGTAGCTAAGTCTGGGACCAGCCAGTAGGTTGTCGGAAGAGCTTCTCGAATTCCTCTCGAGGGCTCCCCTTCTTTGGCTTTTCGGTAACTCGACGAATAATCAGGAGTTGTTCAGCCGTCAGGAGCGGCCGCTTTCTCGGGTCTGCTTCTTGCTGCATTTTTGTCACTCTTTTCCCACTCAAGCCGATCTTGTATCCACGACGACTTATTGAGCACGTGTCATTGCCAAGCCTGATCCCAGCGTCGAACACAAGCACGCGCAGAAGCCTCATCTCCTAAAAAGTGACCCCTTCGCCGCTCAGCAGTTACAATGGAAGATTGCCCCTCCGATGCCGCTTGCCAGCAAACTAGCATTTCAATTTGAGAGACGACTACAGTTCAAAGGTCTCAATCTCTTTCACGCCCGGGCCGTGCGGATTACCGACGCCAACCAGGCACACCTCTATGGTGACGTGCAAGGCGGAAATCGTTACAACATCCGTTTGACGCACGAAAACGGCCGCCTGCTGGTATATTGCTCGTGCTCCTATTTCGCCGATTTCGGCCGCTGCAAGCACCTCTGGGCGGCGGTACTCGAAGCCGACCGGCGCGGCGTGTTGGGTGAAGCCATGAATAGCGGCGCCCTCCGCCTCGCCCGTGATGCGGACCCGGATGACGAACGCGAACTCGCCCAGTGGCAGTTTCGCCCGCCGGAACCGCCGCCGCCGCCGAGCTGCACCCTGGCAGGAGTATCTTACCGATATCCCGGAACAGCCTCGAAACCGGAAACAGAAGTCCCCGGCACTGGCCGCGCGACTTCGAAATCATCTACGTCGTGGACCCCAACGCCTCGAAGGTCGCCGGAGCGATCGTGCTCGAACTGTTTTCGCGGTCGCGCAAAAAGAACGGGGATTGGACCATCAACAAGAATTCCGCATCGCGCCTTCTCAGGTAGGCTCGCTTCCCGACCCGGTGGACGTCGAAGCCATCGCCTCCATTCTGGGCGGTCAGGAATACTACGTCTACACTTACGCCGCCGCCAGCGGAGTGGCGGCGCGCAAGGCGGTCCCACGTCACCCTGGCGCTGCGCTTGATTCCCCTGATCGCCGCTACCGGCCGGCTCTTTACCCGAAAGCCCCCTCGCCGGATTTGCGGCCGCTCGCCTGGGATGACGGCGACCGCTGGAAACTGTGGCTCGACGTGCGCCAGGACGATCGCGACCAATGGAAGATCACCGGCCGCTGCGCCGCGGCGGAGAACGCATGGAACTGAGCGAGCCGTCGCTCATCGTGGAGGGCGGCTTTCTGGTCGGCGCGCCACGGATTGCGCGCCTCGACGATGGCGGCGCATTCCCTGGATCACGCGCGCTCAGCACTCTCAAGCAGATTCCCTTTCCGGACCGCGAACGCGATACCGTAATGTCCAGGCTGCTCGACTCAGCGTCGGTGCCGCCGCTCGATGTCGATGAGGCGTTGAAGTTCGACGAGCGCCGCGTGCAACCGCGCCTTGGATTGCGCGTCACACAGCAGAAAGAGAACTGGGGCGAAGAATACTTCCAGGCGCTCCTCCTCGCTGGACTATGGACGCGGCTGGACCGAATCCGCCTCCGCCGGCCGTGGACTCTGGTTGCCCGAGGAGCGCGTGTCTACCTGGTCCGCGATGCCGAATCCGAAGGAGCCGCGCGCGAAACTCTAAGGAACTCGGCCTGCGGCCGCCGGCGATCCGCCAACGCCTGGCGCATGGGTCTTAAGGCCATGCCCAAGGTGGTTCGTGAGTTGATCCACGCCGGCTGGCACGTGGAGGCCGAGGGCAAGGCCTTCCGCCGCCCCGGGACCACGCGCGTCGACGTGCGCACCGGCATCGACTGGTTCGAACTCCACGGCGAGGTGGATTACGACGGGCAGACCGCCAGCCTTCCGCAGTTGCTGGCCGCCGTGCGGCGCGGCGACACCATGGTCCGCCTGGGCGACGGCACCTACGGCCTGTTGCCCGAGGAGTGGCTGGAGCGCTTCGCGCCGCTGGCCGGCCTGGGCACCAGGAAGAGGATCACCTGCGCTTCAAGCGCAATCAGGCGGGCCTGCTCGATGCGCTGCTCGCGGCCCAGCCGGAGGTCGCGTCGATGAGCCTGTTCGAGCGGGTGCGCGAGCGCATGCGTACCTTCAACGGCGTGAAGTCGCGCGCCGCAGCCCGCCGGTTTCGTCGGACAACTGCGCGATTACCAGTGCGAAGGCCTCGGCTGGATGGAGTTTCTGCGCGAGTTCGGCTTCGGCGGCTGTCTGGCCGACGACATGGGCGTCGGCAAGACGGCCCAGGTGCTCGCCGTACTGGAGACGCGGCGCACCGAGGTCATGGGTCCCTCGCTGGTTGTTGCGCCGAAATCGTTGATGTTCAACTGGCGCGCCGAGGCGCTGCGCTTCACGCCGCAACTGCGCGTGCTGGAGCACACCGGCCTGGCGCGCGACACGGCGCTGATCGGCCGAGCACGATCTGGTGCTGACCACCTACGGCACCATGCTGCGCGACGCCGCCCAGCTTGCGGAAATGGAATTCGATTACGTCGTGCTGGATGAGGCGCAGGCCGATCAAGAACGCCTCCACCGCTTCGGCCAAGGCGGCTGCGTCTGCGCGGCACGCATCGCCTGGCCCTCAGCGGCACGCCGGTAGAGAACCACCTCGGGCGAGCTGTGGAGCCTGTTCGAGTTCCTCAATCCGGGCATGCTGGGCGAGGCCAGCGTGCTTCAGACATGGCGGGCGGACTGGCGCGCAATCCCGGCGAGGATGCGCGGCGCATTCTCGCGCAAGCCCTGCGTCCGTTCATCCTGCGCCGCACCAAGCAGCAGGTGGCGCGCGAGCTGCCGGCGAAGACCGAGCAGACCATCTACTGCGAACTCGAAGGCCCGCAGAAGAAGCAGTACGACGAGCTGCGCAAGCACTACCGCGAGACTCTGCTGGCGCGCGTGAGTCGCAAGGCATCGGCCAGCGTCGAAGATGCACGTACTGGAAGCGCTGCTTCGCCTGCGCCAGGCGGCCTGCCATCCCGGACTGATCGACGCGAAGCGCTCTGGCGAGCCCAGCGCCAAGCTGGACGTGCTCATGGATCAGCTGGATGAGCTGCGGCAGGAGGGACACAAGGCGCTGGTGTTCTCGCAGTTCACCAGCCTGCTGGCGATCGTGCGCGACCCGCCTGGATGACGCAGGGAGTCCGCTACGAATACCTGGACGGCGCGCACGCGCAATCGGCGAGACGCATGTGGACGCGTTTCCAGAACGACCCGGACTGCGGTCTGTTCCTGATCAGCCTCAAGGCCGGCGGCCTGGGCCTGAACCTGACGGCGGCCGAGTACGTGTTCCTGCTCGATCCCTGGTGGAACCCTGCGGTGGAAGCGCAGGCGGTAGACCGCGCGCACCGCATCGGGCAGACTCGCCCGGTGTTCGCCTACCGGCTGATCGCGCGCGACACGGTTGAGGAAAAGGTGCTCGAGCTGCAGAAGACCAAACGCGACCTGGCCGATGCGATTTTGGGAGAGGACAACAGTCTCATCCGCGACCTGAAGCGCGAAGACCTCGGAACTCCTGCTCTCTTAAGTGGGACAGGCCTCCTGGCGGTGGGACGGGCCTCCTGGCCCGTCGTCGTCTTTTTGAACCGCTCTTCGGCATTTGGCATCCCGAACGATACGTGGATGAAGTAACGAAAGGTATAATTCAATCAGATGCGCTTACTCCTGATTCTTTTGCCGGCGCTTGCCATGGCACAAACTCCCCCACCTCCACTCCCGCAGCCACGACACCCCCGAAAGCTGCCACCCCCGCCAAGAAATCTCCTGCGGCAGCCACCACTCAGGCGACCCCAGCCAATCCCGCGGCGCCCAAACCCGCCGGCGCCGGCCACGCGGAGCCCCGGACGTGGTGCGGCTGGTCGCGGAGCGGCCACCGCGGCCAAGCCGGCCATCGTTGCTGCTCCCGCGCCCCTCACCACCGATGAGCAGAAGACGGTCTATGCGCTTGGCCTGATGATGGGGCAATCCATCGCCATGTTCAACCTCACCCCGGCCGAACTCGAGCTTGTGAAGCGTGCGCTCACCGATGCCGCGGCAGGCAAACCGGCCGTAGAATTGGCCGAATGGGGACCCAAGATCCAGCCCCTGGCGACCAGCCGTTCGGCAGCCCGTGGCGGTGAAGAGAAAAGGCGTCGTCCGCAGCCTATTTGGCCAAATGTGCCGCCGAACCTGGGGCCGTGAAGACAGATTCCGGACTGGTCTATCGGGAGGTCAAACCCGGTACGGGCGCATCGCCTAAAGCCACCGACACGGTGAAGGTCCACTACCGCGGTACACTGGTGAACGGTACGGAGTTCGACAGTTCGTACAAGCGCAACGAGCCCGCTCAGTTCCCTCTCAATGGGGTGATCAAGTGCTGGACCGAAGGCGTGCAGCGCATGAAAGTGGGCGGAAAGTCGACGCTGGTCTGCCCCTCTGACCTCGCCTACGGCGACCAGGGGCGCCCCTCGATTCCCGGAGGCGCCACACTGACCTTCGACATTGAGTTACTGGACATCGTCCCGGCGAAATAAGCAGTCAGGCCTTCTTCGACCTGCTCGATCTGAAGGGTGTTTCGCAGCTCTTCCAGGAAGCTTTGCTCGCCGGAACTCACTCGCGTTCCGCCAAAACCGAGAAAGCCTCCCCTCGGAAGCGGCATTCGCTACCTTCTCCGCCCGCCAACGTAGATTCAGTCTTGCGGTAAGCGTCCAACTCCTCAGGGCTGGCTTTGCCTTTGAGAATGGACACCGCTTCTTCAACCTCGTCCAGGTGAGCCGCCGCATGCCCTCTTTCGTTGGCCTGGCTTCGGGTCCTCCAGCCGCTGCTTGAGCCCACCCTGCGCCGCGCGACATTTCCGCCTTACTCGTCAGGATCGCGGATGATTGGCAGTAAATTGCTCGCCTGGTTTCCATGACGCTCTGGGCCAGCGCCAATCGACTCTCGTTGATCGTACCGAAACCACTGGAATCGGCCATCAGTGTCGCCAAACCCGCGAGGTATTGTGCATCCCGGAGTGTCTTCCAATCCGAGGCTGAGAAATCGTTCTTAGTAAGCATGCAATCTCGACGTTCTGCCTGGAAACGCGATTCATTTTTCCGCCAAAGCGCGGCGCGGAAGCGCGTGCGACCATAGCGGTATGATGACGCTTGTGGCTCGCCATCGCCGCCGTCCCTGCCTGGGCCGCGCCGCAGCCGCAGCCCCGCGCCGATGGCTGGCGGCATCATCGGACCCGGTGGCGGCGGATCGCTTACCATCCCACCATCAGTCCGCACGATAGGCCGCACGGCGCTGGTCGCCTGCGATGTGACCGGCGCCTACCTTTACGCACGATGGCGGCGCCACCATGGCGCATCGTCAACCTGCGGTGACACCGGTGCAGTTCTTCGTATCTTCGACCCTCTCGACGCAAACGTGATCTACGCCGACGCCGGGGCGTCTTCCGCAGCGCTCGACGCCGGCGGAACATGGAAGCGCTTCTTCCCGCGGAGCTGCAAACCGGCACCGGGAGACGACCACGCCTGCCGGCGGCCTGACGTTCCGGCGGCGCATCCAGCGAACCTGCCACCGCGCTCGCGATCGACCCCGCCGCCTCGCGCTCGCTCACTCGCCGCCCGAGGTCCGCCCGATCTGGACCTCTCCCGACACGGCGCCAGCTGGCAGAAGTCCGCCGATCTGCCCGGCCCGGCGCGCCAGATCTGGATCGACCGGCATTCGCCGCCAGGCGATCGGACGCTCTATGCCGCCGGACGCGACGCACTCTACATCCGCCGCGAGGGAAAGTGGCGTACCGCGCCGCTTCCCGGAACCGCAACGGAGATCGCCGGTGCGCCGCCGGTATTCTTATGCGCACCATCGCGGGCAAGATTTACGTTTCCACCGACGGCGAGCGCGCGACATGGCGCGACTCCGGCCCTGCCCGGCTTCCAGGGAGAGGCCACTGCGATCGCGGCCAGCCCTGACCAACCCGAGATCGCCTACGTCTCTTACAGCGGACTGCGCGCGCCTGTCCGCACCACCTGGGGTGGCCAAAACCACCGATTCCGGCCGCCACTGGGTGCCTGTCTACGATCGCGTGAACGACGCATGGCTGACCGAGCGCTTCGGCGCCGGTTGGGCCGGCAATCCGATCGGGCTCGGCGTCGCGCCGCACGATCCCGACCTCGTGTATGCCACCGATTCCGGCCGCGTCCTGCGCACCACCGACGGCGGCAAGACTCTGGAACGAAACCTACTCCTATCCCACGCCCGACGGGCAACTGGACCACCAGCGGCATCGACGTCACCACCTGCTACGGCGTCCACTTCGACCCCTTCGATGCGCGCCACATGTTCATCAGCTACACCGATATCGGTCTGTGGGCCAGCGACACGGCGGGCGCCAGTTGGTACAGCGCCACGCGCGCCGGCGTGCCGCGCCAATGGGTGAACACCACGTACTGGATGGAGTTCGATCCCGCGGTGCGCGGCCGCATGTGGGCGGTGATGAGCGGCACGCACGATCTGCCGCGCCCCAAAATGTGGCGCCGCGCTTCGCCCGATTCCTGCAACGGGAGGAGTGGTGCGCTCTGACGATGGCGGCCGCACCTGGCGCGTGCAGAATAACGGCATGCCGCAGACCGCCGCCACCCACATTCTGCGCGATCCTTCAGGCGCGCTCTACGTCACCGGCTTCGGCCGCGGCGTCTTCAAATCGACGGATGGCGGCGAACACCTGGTCGCTGAAGAATTCCGGCATCGAAGGCGCGCAGCCCTTTGCCTGGCGCACGGTGCGCGCGTGGGACGGCGCGCTCTACCTGATCGTGGCGCGGCGCACGCGATGACGGCGAGTTTCGGCAATGCCGGAGATGGCGCGCTGTATCGCTCCACCGATGGCGCGGAGCACTGGTCGCGCGTGCCGCTGCCCGCAGGTTTGAACGGACCGAACGGTCTCGCCATCGACCCGCGCGATCCTGCGCGCCTGTACCTCGGCGCGCGTGGGGCCGCAGCACCCGCGAAGGCGCCGCCGATGGAGGCATCTATCTCTCCACCAACCGCGGCGCCGTCGCTGGCGCCGCGTACTCGAACAGGACCAGCACATCTATGACGTCACGATCGACCCGAAGCGACGCGCGCGTGTTGTATGCCGCCGGCTTTCGAATCCGCCGCGTCGGCGCGGAGCGCCGATCGCGGCCTGACCTGGAAACGCATTCCTGGCTTCGATTTCAAATGGGCGCACCGCGTGATCGTAGACCCGCAAGACAGCGGAAAGATCTACGTCACCACCTTCGGAGGCAGTGTCTGGCACGGAAATGCCCGATGAACTTACGAAGCAACCGGTCCCTCATGAGTCGCGGTTCGGTTTGGAGGACTATTCTGGGAGTGGCTTCTCTTTAGTTTCGGGGGCGAATGGCAGCGCGGCCAGGCCTACCAGGAAAACCGGGCTCCATGGTCACGCCTGCGTAGCGCATGGGTTCCGCATAGCCGCCGAAGACGTCCTTGGTCAGGTAGCCCGAGCGTGAACGGACCCGCCGCCGCGGCGAAGCGTCCTACGTTGTAGCAGAAACTGGTGCCGGTACTGCGCGCAACCGCGTGGGGAACAACTCGGCCAGGTAAATGGAATAGCCGCCGAACAGGGAAAGCTGGGCGAACCTCATCAACGGAATCATCCAGAAGATGTCGCTGATCTGCTTCAGGTTCCAGAAGGTGTACGACGTCATGCCCATCGCGGCCAGGAAGGCGATGGCGAACGCCTTCTTGCGCCCGGTATAGTGCGTCAGATAGGTGAACGCGTAGATGCCGAAGAAGCAGCCGATATTCTGGAGCAGCGAAGTCACGCCGATCCACGTGGTGACCTTGCCCGCCAGCGCTTTGCCCGGCCAGGCCCTGCGCGCGTGAAGGTGCGCTCCAGCACCGGGCGGAACAGATCGTAGCTGAAGAAGCCGATGCCCCACAGTCCCACAACGCCCGCGAACGCCAGCAGGAATCCGACAATCGAGTTGCGCCGCCAGCGCGGATCGCTGAAGCAGTTCGCCGTAGGAGCCCATCTTCTTCTTTTCGCCGCGCGCCTTGAGCCACGATCTCCGGCTCCTTCAACTTCTTGAATACGATGAAGGCCAGCGGCGCCGGCACCGCGCCCGCCAGAAACTCCCATCGCCATGCCGCCGGTGATGGTGCCCGCCGCTTCCATCTGTCCGACCACGATTCCGGTCATGCGCGGCGATCATATTGCCTACCGCCGACGCGGCCTGCACAAATCCCAGCGCGTAGGGCCGCGCCCGCGGCGGCACCACCTCCGCCACCAGCGCCACGCCCACGGCGAACTGCCCGCCCACGCCGAGCCCGCAGAGGAAGCGGAACACGTTGAAGTTCCAGACGCTCGGTAGAGAGCACGCTCAGCCCGGTGAAGACGGTGTAGGCTGAGAATGGTGATCGTCATCGTCTTGGCGCGGCCGATGCGATCGCCCAGAACGCCGAAGAACACGCCGCCGATCGCCCACCCGATCATGAAGATCGACGGTGGCCCACGCCGCCTGCTGATCGATCGTGGCGTTGGTGGCGCCGGCGCCCAGCAGTTCCTTGATGGCCGGTTTGCGCGCCAGGTTGAACAACTGCTGCGCCATGGTGTCGAACATCCAGCCCATGCTGGCCACGCTCAGCACGAACCAGTGGTAGCCGGTCAGCTCCCGCCACCACGCGTATTTCTGCCGCGCCGGCGGCTTTGAGTTGTGGAGACATTAAGCTGCTATTCTACATCGTGGCGGATCACGCCGGTCGCCAGGCTTTCAGCGGGTGACATCGCGACGGCAGCGCCACCGCGTCGGCATCGCTCAGCCCTTCCAGCACCTGCACCATGGTGAGGCTGGACGCGCCCTTCTTCACGCGTGCCGCCGCTCGAGCGTATCGCCTTTCAACGCGAAGACGTAATCGCCCTGCGGAATCGTGGCGCAGCGTTTCCTTGGGAATCACCAGCGCGTTTTCCACCACCGCGGTGCGGATTTCCGCGTTGACGTTGGTGCCCGGGATCAGCGCGCGCCCATCGTTTGCGATGGAGCACACCACTTCGCCCACCTGCCGCGACCCCAGCGCCTGCATCGGCGACCGGCTTCTTCTCGACCTGGCCGTGCCACTGCCGCCCGGGCAGCGCGTCCCAGGTGATGGTCACCGGCTGGCCCACCGCCACGCGGCCCAGTTCCGGCTCGTCGACGTAGACGCGTTCACGCGCAGTCTGATCCATGCGGCCGACGTTGGCGATCAGATCGCCGGCGTTGACGAAAGGATCCCGCACGCACTTCGCGCCCGTAGACCACGCCGGCGATCGGCGAACGGACGACTAGGAGAGAGGCGCGTTGACGAGCCAGGGCGAGCGCCGTCTCGGCGTCGCCCACACGGGCGCGGGCCGCCGTCACTTGAGTGGGTGAAACGAGTGAACCTCTGCGCTTGCTGAGCCCGGAGATCTCCAGTTCGATCTCCTGTACCTTCTGGCGCGCTGTGTCTACATCCTGTTGGGTGGCGGCGTGTTGCGCCACGCAGGCGCTCCAGACTGGCGAGAGCCTTTTTGCCTGCTCCAGATCCAACTGTGCACGCGCCAGGCTGTTGCTCGATCTCGGTGAAGTCGGCGGGCCTGCCGCCGGCCTCCTGTGACGCGAGAGTTCAGCCTGGGCTTCGTTCAGTCCGGCCTGCGCTGTATCGATGTCGGACTGGAGTGAGCGGTCGGTGATGCCGGCCAGGACGGCTCCCGCGGCGACTACCTGCCCCTCCTCACGGGAACGCGGCTCACGATGCCGCCGGGTTTCGGCACGCACGGACTGCCACTCGGAGGGCTCCACCTCGCCGTTGGTGGAAGCGTGCTCACCAGGGTCTGGCGCTTTACGCGCACGAAGTTCACCTTCAGGATCGTTCTTGCGCAGCACGCCCCAGACGATGACCGCCGCCACACCAGCCAGCAGCAGGAACAGCAGCAGTTTTTTTCAAGCGCCAGGCTCCAAGAACCATTCTAGCTCTTTCGCCGTTGTGCCGCTCCAGCGGTCGCTGAACCGGCAATCACGTTGCGTGGATCATCGCTTCCGGGCAGCATGTGAAATCGGTGCAAAAAATCGGTACCAAAGCAGAGCATCACAATAAACGAAGTGAGAATACAGGCGGTGCCCCGCCGGGCGCTTGCAGCAGATATTGAGCACCGGGACACAGGAGGCTCTGCCTGAAGGAAGCCACTCATGAAACACTCAGCAAGGGTAACGTCCTCTTCATGGCACTCTCCGGTGCAGTAATGCCTGCAGCACTGGCGCAAACACCACCGCCCGCACAAACGCCACCAGCGGCGACGCAGACCCCCGCCAAAGACGCAACCTCCGCCAAAAGAGACCACCCACCCTAAAGTTAGCGGTGCGGTGCGCGGTGCCGCAATTGAGCCAGAGGTAACGCGGCCAAGGCGCGGTAATCGAGCAGGCCATAGCCGTCGCGAGGAACGGAGGGCCAAGAGGTAGGTGACTGCGCGTAAATGGGCGCGACAGCTTACAGACGACCGCCAGTCCGGCGGAGTAAAGTTTCCATCGCCCCGCCGGCCGGGCGGTGTCCGGACGTCAGAAGTTGAACATCCACTGAAGCATTGGCGACCACCCGGTAAAACCCGAGTTGTATGGAGTAATGATCGAGGAAACAGGGAGACTTGACGATTGGCAGACCTTCCCCGACGACATACAACACGATGGTTCCTGATGGATACCATTTCGACGCCGGGAGCGTACTCATAGGAATTGCGGAACCGGCTGAGGACAAACGACGCGCGGCCGCATAACTCCCATTTCTTCGGGACGACGAACGCTCTGACCACTTTCGTCTCGACAGCCGTGGTCGAAGGTCGAGGTGACGGGAATCGGGCCGTCGGCACGGAATCTGTTCAGCCAGCGAAAGAAGTATTGGCCATTGGCGGACAATCCCGCGCCATTTGACGCCGGCGTCCGCGGCCAGCATGCGGTACGTGACATCAGTCACGGTTACACCAGAGCAAACGCTCCCATAGCAAAGGTGTTCACGCCATCGGAGTTATACATCCCAGTGTTCTCGGGGTTGCCTTCCTGAATTTGCGAAAAACGGTTTTCCCTTGATTTCGTCGCGCGCTGGTTCCAAATCGAACGACGGGCTTTTGTGGTTTTGTCGGTCGTCGTACATGCTGCGCGCCCGCGTGCGCGGGATTACCGTATATGCCGAGCGGCTCCCACCACACGCTGCCGGAATAGTACGAGGTGCGGGTCGATCTTGCTCTGTAGGAACAGTCAATGTATTCAGGCCGTCGCCGACGAACAGCTCATGTAAAATACCCTTCAGGAGCTCCCCACGTCGATCCATGCCCCTGCGTGAAGCCGGGCCGAAAGAACTGGTCCGCCATGCTCCGCTCGGGCTGGACAAAATAGGGGAACGATCCAGTCAGTATGTACGGCTGCCCCGGGGCGTCCCCAGTAAGCCTGAGTACAGGGTAATCGACTTGTTGAATTTCCAGGATACGAACCCGCCGATGACGACTGCCGCCGACGTGTTGGATGCCCAGATGATCAGGTTTGTAATTCAGCCTCTTGTCGAAGATGTAGCCGGTGAACTGGAACATGTTGCGATTGAGGCTGAAGATCATTGCCGCGCCTCGTGACTGGGCGGTCGGCGCCCAGGTGGTCGGTGTAGCTGGAGTTGCCGAGCTGCGAGTTGGTATATCTGAGCTGGCTGATGTCCCAGAACCTCAAGAGAATCGGAATCCTGGCGTTTTCCGGGGTTTTCACCAAAACGATACTGTCCTCGTAGGGGTCGCCGCGGCAATGCTTCGTTCTGTGGAGGGTTGTGTGGCCTGAGGGACGCGGGTTTCGGCGGCGGTGTCGCCTGGGCTGCTGGCACGGGCTGGGGCTGCGGTGCGTGGAGGCGACTGGCTGTGCGATCGCAGGCAGGCCGTCCGTCAAGCTTCCGCTGCAACTCGTCCATCAATTGCAGGATCGTTCTTTGCTGCTCTTCGAGCTTTCTGCAGTTCTCCGCGATCGCGCCATTCTCGGCCCGCATCTCCGTGACTTCGCGCTCCAGCCTGGTTGGCGGCGGATTGCGGAGCCTGTGCGCGCGCGGAACTCGCGAACAGCGCCAGGGACGTCAATGCTATCGCAGCCTGACGATTTACCGGATAAGATGGCGCATCCACATGGACTGTTTCTTCCTGGAGCAGGCTGAAACGTGACAATGCGGATCGCTACTGCCGAGCCAAGCCGTCCGTCGCCGCCGCACGGGCGCCGCGTGGCGTTGAACGAGATTGGCGACGCGGGGTGTTTGGCCCTGCGTACGGATGAACCCAGTGGTACAGCCAGCTCGGGAATACCACAAGTAGTCCCGGCTTGCGGCCGAACCCGGAAAAGGCTCGCCGTATGGATCGCCCGGCGCGGTCACGGCCTCCACGCCCGCCCGCGGGTCGAGGAACTCCAGCACACCGCTGAGCGGGCTGGTCCGGTCTGCCGGTTCCGGGATCCACATAGTACACCCCGGACCATGCGCTGTCCGGATGAGAGTGCGGCGCATGGTACGCCCCCGCGCGGCAGAGGGTCGCCCACGCGGAAACGGACAGCGTACCCTTGAACGCATTCGCTCCCGCGCTGGCATCGATCATTCGGCGCAACGCCCAGGTGAGCCACGCAGTCAGTGCGGACACCGCGGGATCGCGCCGGTTCAGGAAGTCGGGGCGCGAGTGCCACCCTCCGATGTTGCTGCGACCCAGGCTCGCGTACTCCGCCTCCTCCGCAAGGATGAGCGCCTGCAAATCCCGATTCATCGCGCTCGGCGTCCGGTATCCGCAACCGGCCAATGAGAGTGGGAAATGCCGGCGTAACCTCGAGTTCCATGGAGACGAGCCCCGAATCAGCAGAGAGTCACGGATGAGGGCGAGTCCGGCCTGACTGGTTTCCTTGTACTTGCTATTCATGTCCTTTGCCGTCTGGGCCATCGCCGTGATGGTCGCATCCAGATCGATCCGGTGCCTGGATTCGATCTCGTTGCTCGCGATGGCCCAGGCGGTCCAGGCCTTCACGGCGCCGAATGCGCATCGCTCGATGCAGGGGACCTGCACGTAACCCGGCAACCGGGTCGCAGGTCATGCCCAGATGATGCTCCAGCGCCGATTCCGCCGCGTTCTCGATCACTCGTGGACTCGCGTCGTATGCCGCGGCGACCAGCGCGGCCGCCATCGCCGACGCCACGCCGATCTCCGCCTGGCAGCCGCCCTCGGCGGCGGAGAGCGTCGCATTGTGCTTGCACAGGTACCCGATCGCCGCCGCGGCGAGCATGCCCTGACGGATCTGGTCCTGCGGAAGTTTGCGGCCCTCCTTCGCCCAGCCCGTAGACAAGGGCTGGAAGGACTCCGGCCGAACCTCCTGTCGGCGCGGTGACCACCAGGTGGCCCTCGCCCGTTTTCCTCCGATCCCGCCAGCGCGTACGCCGCCAGACTGCCGATTCCGCGGTCCGACTGGTACTTGTCGTCCTGCGCACGCTTGTAGACCGTCGGCGGCTTTCGATTGCAGCTTGATCGGCCCCGGCAGCACGCCGTCCGGCGCATTGAGACCCGACTTCACAATGGCCACCATCGCGCCGGTGATCTTGTCGATGAAGGCATAGACCTCATCCTGGGTCCTGCCGGGGATGGACATCTCGTTTGCCAGGACAACATCGGCAATCGACAGGTTGTTTTGCTCGGCGTGCTGCCGCAGCTCCTTCATCGTGGCGAACGGGTACTTCGGCGCGGTTCTTCTTGGGGGCTTATATCCTTTCCACTCGATGAATCCGCCGCCCACCGAGTAATACTCCTGCTCGAAGAGCACCGTGTTTCCGGCCATCAGCTTGACCGTCATCGTGTTGGGATGCGGAAAGTTGCCGTCGACAGCATCGAAGACGACGTCCTTGAGCGTGACATCCACGGTCTTTGAGCCCGAGCTTCACAGGGAACGACTGATCCGGCTGGTCGCGCAAGCTATCGAGAAAGGCGGGGTCGACGGTTGCGGGCTCTTTCCCGACCAATCCCGCGAGCGAAGCGCGCTCCGTGCCATGACCCTTGCCCGTGGCGCTGAGGCTGCCGAACAGGTGAACCTTGAGCGCCGTTGCCTTGAGCGAGCTGGGCCGCGCGGCAGCTTCGTGCAGCGCTGGTAGAAATCATAGGTGATGCGCATCGGGCCGATCGTATGCGAACTCGACGGGCCCGGTCCCACCTTGTAGAACTCGTCCAGCGTCGTCATCACGGGGCCCTTTTGCTCCTTCACGACATTCAGGGTCGGAGAAAGCTGCGGCGTCGGCGGCGTTCCCGACCAACCTGTCCGCTCTCTGTTGGGCCGACACGGGACGGTCCAGAATGACTGCCGTAGCGCCGATCAGGGCGCTTCGCATCAAAAAGGCTCGCCTATCGACGCCGGCGGGCACCTCCTGCGAGGCTATCTCATCGACAGACCCAAGGGGATCGTCCGGGTTGATTTCGCCTGGTTGATTTTGCGATTTGACACGATCATCAGACACTTGCATTCTCCTTTTCTAAACTCCACGTAGCTTGGACTTATCTCCTCGCCGTAGCGGTAACCTTCGCTGGAATTTACCCAGCGTCCCGGGCTCAGCCGGTTAGTTAGCGAGGGTTGGGGTATTTGTTGATGTAGTAAGTCATGCTCGCCTGGATTCTGGGTGCAACCCACTTGAAGCCATCTTTTTCGCTCCAGCGAGCCGTAGATATACTCCGCGCCAAAGAGCAGCCGGACGGTCGGCTGAACGATGAAATTGACTGTGGCGTAGTTGCTGATGTGATAAGTGAGTTCCGGGGTCGGCGGCCGGACTGTTGATCCTCAGATAGCCGTAACTCACCGCTGCTGCGGAGGATCTTCGTCCAATTGTGTGTGTACCCGACATTGTCCGGAGCCTGTTGGCGTGGCTACCAGGTGTCCGTCCGCGTCGAAGCCGACATCCGTCCCCAGGCCGAAGTTGTCGTTGTAGTAATTGGAGATGCCCTTTCCAAAGACCAAGTTGAAATACCACGCTGTCTTTGGTGGTTCTTGAAAAAGGGGAAGCCCCACGCGCCGGAAACCGAAACGCCGTATCCGCCTGTGTGCCGTGCTCAGGTCGAACACCTGCTTCGTTAGGCACGATGCCGCCGACATTCCGAAAGAGTGCAGCCGTGTGAAGGTGGCCGTGATTGTTCTCATAGCGGTAGAACCCGATCAGATCCGCGAAACTTCGAGGTGCCGATCGGGCACGCCGAACTGCGTGCTGAACGGCGTATCCACGCCGGACTTCTCAATAGAGACACCGACGGAATGGTGTTTGCTCAGCGGTTGAGTATAACGGAACTGAGGAAACCGCGCCGCGATCATGCCGGGCGGACCTTCAAACTCCAGAGTGTCGGGAAATGCGTCCGGATCGGAGAAGGCGCTCCAGGCCTGGCCGGCCAGGAAATTCTTGTACTGCCCGTAAAACTGCCGCAGCCGTATCGAGTTCCGGTCGTAGTTACTCAGAGAATCGAACTCGAAATAGACCTTTACTTCGTTTCCACTGTTATCCAGAGTTCCCTGGCGGGTTTCCCAGGTGAATCTGGACGGCCGCATCGAAACGGTCGAATTCTCCGAGTGCGGCGTGGGCGTGGACGGAAAGCTGGAGGGAACATAGGCGCCATAATACGTCCCCGCGTAGTTCAGGTCGTAGAAGAGGTCTGTCTTTACGAAGCCGCCAAATTTCATGTAAGTGCTGGTGCCTGGAAGGTGAAAGTACCCTCGCAGTTCTGGATTCAGCGGCTCGTTATCGATTCGGGGAGCGCCTACCTGGTTCTCTCCCGCCGATTGTCTGGTCCGGGTCTCGGTGCCATAGTAGTCCTCCGGCGTCCGAACTACGGAACTGTCTCTGTTGGCGGGAACAACCGGAGCAGGCGGCGCAGCTACCGGGGCTTTCTGGCTTTGTTGTAGGGCGATAATTTGGGCCTTCAACTCCGCTATCGTTTTTTGATATGTTTGCCTCGAATTGCAGATAGCTTATTCTGCAGGTCCTGGACAGTCGGAGTCTGGGCAGACGCTATCGCAACGCCCATCATGCATGCCAATGCTAATTGCCCTGCCTTGGTGTGAAACTCATTACTTAATCCTCTGCTACGGATGGTCGATGCCATGCAGGTTTCACCGGACGTTAGAATCATTTGTCGCTGCACCAGCGTATTTGTTTTGTCTGCTACTTGAGAGAGAGGCGCATTTCGTTGGTCTGGCGGAATCCCAGATCTTCGTAGAGCGGGCGTCCGAAATCGCTGGCATGCAGGGAGACGCTGCGCAGGCCCCTGATCGCGGCACCACGCGATCGCCGTGACCATCAATTCGCCGCGCGAGCGCCCTGGCGGCGGAACTCGGGTTCGGTGTAGACATTCTGCACCAGCGCGCGCCGGCCGGTGGCGTCGCTCGGGCGAACCGGGCCACGCGAAGATCGTCACGCCCGGCGCCCGCTACGACGCGCCCCTCGCGCGGTTTCGGCGAGCCACGCCGACATACGCGCCCGATGGCATGGCGCATGTGTCAGGATAGCCCGCGTGGTTTCGAGCATGGTGGCATGTTCGGCGGCGCGTCGCCGCGGCCCCATGATCCACGTACATCGCTGCTGCGGATGGTGCAGCCACATGCGGAATGTCCGGCAAGGCGGCCGGTTCTTATGCGAATGTCGCGCATTGCACGCATTCTTGCACGAGTCAAAAGGCGCTTCCGTCCGCAGGTAGGGAGCATGGCTCGCCTGACGATTGGCTGTGATCGCGCAGGTTGCCGACCTGCCCCACTTTTGCCTAGTAGGAAAATACTATGGCAAATGATCCGGTTCGTACCCGATACTGCGGAATATGCTAAATGGGCGGATTCTGTCTACATTACTTTATGTGCGCGGCAAGTTTCCACGGACAGAGCAATCTGGCGACGATCCATGGCGATATTACCGATCCGTCGTCTCAGGCAGTTCCCAATGCGACGCGTGACGATCCGCAGCACCGAAACGGGCGCGATTCGATCCACGATCACGAACCTGACCGGTGTGTACCAGATACCGGAGTCGCCCCGGGCGAGTACACCATCGAAGCGTCGGCGGTCGGTTTTGCGACCAGTTCGCGGACCGTGCGCTTCGAAGTGGGGCAGAACGCGCGTCTGAACTTTGCGCTGACGATCGGCGAAAAGCGTACCACCGTCGAAGCCGAAGGACGCGCGGAGGCGCTCAAGACCGAAGACGCCAGCATCGGCGAGGTGGTGGAGAGCAAATCGGTGCAGGAGCTGCCTTTGAACGGGCGCATGCTGCTGGACCTCGCGCTGACGGTGCCCGGTGCGCACCAGGGCCACGGCGCGCAAACCGGCGACATGAACCCGCTGTACTGGCGGCCGGGGCAGGGATCGTCGCTGACCATCGGCGGCAACCGGCCCAATGCGAACTACTTTCTGCTCGACGGAGTCACCAACACCGATCCCACGTTCAACACGCAGAACATCAGCCTTTCGCCGGACGCCGTCCGCGAGTTTCAGGTACAGACAGGAAGTTACTCGGCGGAGATGGGCGGCGCGGGCGGCGGCCAGGTCGAACATCGTCACGCGCGGCGGCACCTCGAAGTATCACGGCACGGTGTACGAGTTCCTGCGCAACGGAGCGCTCGATGCGTCCAGCTTTAACGAGATGGAAGGCGGAGCGTTTCCTGGTGCAGAATAACTTCGGCGCAGCTGTGGGCGGTCCGCTGTACGGCAAGAAGACGTTCTTCTTCGCGAACTTCGAGGGCCTGCGCAAGGTTCGCGCGCAACACCATGGTCGATACCGTGCCGACGCCGGAGGAGGTCTCGGGCGATTTCAGCGGCGGCGGCGTGAACATCTTCAATCCGTTCAGCTCCGCGGCCAACCCGAACTTCGACCCGTCCCGGCCGGTCAGCGCGCCAACTCCGCAGATCATCCGCGTCGGCGTTTCCCGGCAATCGCATCCCGGCAAACCTGTTGAGCCGCGCGCGCCACCGACATGCTGCAAGTACGTGCCGCAGCCGAACACCGATGACATGGGCGGCATGACGATGGACGGCCAGCCGACCGTGATCGGCGCGGGCAACGACGCCAACAATTACATCGACCAGCGCAATGCGCGGCACTCCACCAATCAGGGCACGCTGCGAATCGACCGCGTCTTCGAGCGCGGCGACAGCATCGCGGCACGATACTCGGCCGGCTCGGAGGACGGGTTCATGGCCGAGAACCTTCCCGGCTTCGGCCTGCTGCACGACAACTTTGCGCAGAACGCGAACGTTTCGTGGACGCGGATCATTACGCCGCGGCTCTTGAGCAGCGCGTCGATCGGCCTGTCGCGCGCTCTCGATGACGCATCGCGGAAGAGAACAGCTACACGAACGGATCATCGTCTCCGAGCTCGGCATTCAGGGCGTAGGCTTCGGCGGCTCGCGCGCGTGGGGCGCGCCCTATTTCAACATTCAGGGCTATTACGCCGATCGGCGACACCTATCAGGCGACGCCGATGCAGAGCTGGGACACGCGTCGGTCGGAGGGCCGCGAGTCGCTCGCCTGGCAGCGCGGCAATCACAGCCTGAAATTCGGCGCGGCTGTTCCACAGGTTTATCTGGCCGATGTGGGCGTACGTGCTGAGCCGCGGCCTACTATCAATTCACCAGCGGCTACACCACGCGCACCGCCGACCGACGACGGTACCGGCTCGGCGCTGGCGAGCTATCTGCTGGAGTTGCCGGCGGTGCGGCAGCGGCAGGTGGGATCGCCGCACATGAATCTGCGCCAGTGGTATGCCGATGCGTTCGTGCAGGACACCTGGCGGCTCTCGCCGCACACCACGCTGAATCTTGGGCTGCGCTACGAGTACATGAGCCCGCTGCACGATATTTCGAACGACTGGGCCGGACTCTTCGTTTCACCCTCCGACGCTGACCGCCTATATCGGCGGCCAAACGGGCACGCCCAAGGGACTGCTGTTCACCAACAAGCTGCGTTTCGCGCCGCGATTCGGCATTGCGCACCAGGCGCCCAAGATGCGGGCTGGTCTTCCGCGCCGGCTTCGGCATCTTCTATACGCCGATCGATATGAACACGTGGTGCAACATGCTCCACAACGCGCCCATCATCTTCCCGGAGACGAACCAGAGCGATGCCTTCGTGCCGTCGATCACGAGCTTCAACTTCGCGCCCGCCGTGCTGGGGACCACGGTCACCAGCTTCGCCGCGTTCGACCCGTACCAGAAGCCGCAGTATGTCTCGCAGTGGAACGCAGCCGTGGAGAAGAGCCTCGGGCAGCGAGACTGACGATCGAGATCGGCTACCAGGCCGCGCGCGGATTTCATCTGCAGCGCTCGCACCTGATCAACAATGCGCTGCCAGGGCCCGGATTGGTGCAGCCGCGGCGTCCCTATCAAAGCGCCACTTTCATGCCGGGCACGGTCTTTCCCGCCGAACGTGACGGTGTCGAGTCCGCACATTCCGGATCAGCGCGCTGAACTGGCTCGAGAATACCGCGAGGAGCTGGTACGACTCCGGCTACGTCAATCTGCGGCGGCGTTATTCGAACGGGCCTGAGTGCTGTTGATGAACTACACCTGGGCCAAGAATCTGAGCGATGCTCCGGACTTCCGCTCGCCCATGTTCGAGGCGGCGATTCCGCAGAACAACAACGATCTGCGATCGGAAAAAGGACCGGCGTGCGATATCCGCCACCGGTTCGTCGTTGAGCGCCGTGTACGATCTGCATACGTTGACAGCGCGGCAAGGTTGCCGAAAGCGTAACGCGCAACTGGCAGCTTTCGGCCATCTACCAGGCGCAGACCGGGTTCCCCTTCACGATCTCGGTGTTCGGCGACACGGCGAACGCCGGAACGGTGCTGGGCGAAAACCGGTGCGCGCCAACTACACGGGCCAGCCGGTATTTGGAGCAGATACCAAGCGGCCGGAGGAGTGGTTCAATCCCGCGGCATTCTCCACGCCGGCGCGCTTATACCTACGGCAACGCCGGCCGCAATACGGTGGTCGGTCCGGGCATGCAGACGCCTGGATTTCGCGATCAGCCGCAGTTTCGCGGTGAGTGACCGCACCCGCTTTCAGGTTCGCCTTGAAGGCTTTCAATTCGCTGAACAAGGTCAATCTCGGGAACTCCCAACCGATTCGTGAACACGGCGCAGTTCGGAACCATCACGGAATCATCCACGCCGGGCGCGCGTGCTGCAGATCAGCGCGGCTGTCTCTGTGAGGCGCGTTGCGTGGATGGCTGTGGCGCCTGCGCTGCCCGCTGGAGGCGCGTCCGACCACGGACCGGTCTTCGGTCTCGGCACGCCGACGAATCCCAAGGGCGGATGGAGTTTCAATCTCGGGTTCAACCGCCGCGGCGGCTCGGGCATGATGCAGACGCAGTTGTCGTATGGAGTGACGCAAAAATCTGAAGCTGACGTTCTCCGCTCCGCTGACGTTCAGGCCGATGCGCACGCTCCTCGTCGGTGACCACCAGCGTCCCGTTCGCGGGCGATTCTCGACTTACCGCGTGGTACCGCTTCTACCGCAAGGATCTCTAGCGGCAAGCGGGTGGAGGCGACGGCGACCGGTGCGGCCGCTGTTCTCCGGGCCGCAGCAGGAAGTGGACGGTATCGCGGCTTTGCCACCGGCGTGGGCTGACCGGCGGCGCAGTTACCGGCGTCGCATCGCGCAGTTACTACGTGTGGGGCGGCGCGACTTATCAGTGGTATCCCAACGTGAGCGGAAACCAGCGGCCGAACCTGGTGACATTCACGGGCGTCGCGGGCTACCGGCCGTTTTCGTGGCGCACCGATTACCCACGCTGGGACTGGCGCATCTTCGGCGAGCTGACGGCCGAGCGGGCGGAATGTTCCGCTGGCAGAATGCCCCGATTGCCGAGAGCCGCGCGCGGCAGGTGTTCGCGGGACCGAGCGTACTGGGCGTCTACCGCCTGATTGGCATCGAAGCGGGCGTACAGCTTCCGCTGTATCGGGATGTGACGTCTTTCTATCAACGGGAAACTTATCGTGCCGCGATCAACCTGGCGTACTTCTTTAGAGCGGTGCTGATTTGTGCGAGTGCTTGGCGGCCGCTCTGCCGGTGCGCGCGGAACTGTTGCAGGTCGATCTCACCGTGCTCGGCATGGATTGAATGACCTGCGCCCACGTCGCAACGTGGCACTGACGCAGCATGGCCGGGGTCGATACGGTGGAAGTGAGCCCGACGCGAGCGCTGGCGACGCCGTCAAGCTGAAGCCGGGAAACGATGTGTCACTGGCGCAGATGGTTCGTCTGGTTCGCGAGAAAGGGTATACGATTCCGACCGTGTCGATCGCCGCGAGCGGCCTGCCGGCGAAGAGTGCCGACCGATGGGTGCTGAAAGTTCCCAGTTCGGGCGAACGGATCGAATTGGCGGAAGACCCAGCAGAATCCCTCGGCGTACGCTGGCGCTTGCGCGGTACACGAGCCAGACAGCGACGGTGCGGGGCAAGATGACTCTCGCCGAAGAATGGGAGGCCGGCTGCCGCTGGTGGTCGGCGATGTAAAGTGATCCTGATTCGGAGTAATATCGCTTCCATGGACGCACGAAGCACACTGAGGTGGATTCTGATTGCTGTCGGCGGCGACGTCCTTGGTAACTCGCGGTTCAGCGGCGACGGACGCGCAATGCACCGAGCTGTTGCAGCATGCCATGGATGCCAAGAATCCGGACACGCGGAAGCAGGGCAGTGATCGCGTTGAGCCTGGCATCCTCGCAAGGAGCGCTATTCGATCACCTCGAGCAGATGCTGCGAGGATAAGGACGTCGAGGTGCGGGAAGCAGTTGTCGGCGAGCCTTGCGGAAGTGAAAAGTAAGAGCGCCACGACGGCATTACACAAGGCGATGGAAGACGAGGTGCCGGAGGTGAGCTCTCGCCGCGGCCAAAGTGCTGTGGGCCCGGCGCGATCCGGCCGGGAAGAGCTGCGTTGCTGGCTGTACTCGCCGGGGAGAGCAAGACTTCTTCGAGTTTTTTCACCAAACAGAAGCGCGATGCACTGCGCATGATGCACACGCCGCGAACCGCGTTTCTGTTTGCCTTGAGGCAGGGTGGAGAGTTTGCGCCGGTGCCCGGGTTGGGCGAAGGCATCGCATCCATGCAGGGATTCTCACGGATTCGGGAGTCTCGGGACGGGACGTCGGCGGCTTTGCTGCTGGGCGCCGACCAGTCGCCCCGCGACGCTCGAAGCGTTGAAGGACGCGCTCAAGGACAATGATGCGTCGGTGCGGGCCGCGAGCGGTGCATTCGCTGAGTCTGCGAAACGACCCGGCGTTGAAGATAGTCCACGAGCCGCTGCTGGAGGACAGCAAAGAGACGGTGCGCCTGCCGTGCCGCGGCAGGTTACCTGAGGTTATCCGGCCATACAGGCCCGCGCCCGGTCGCGAAAGAGCACCGCGACGCCCTCTTCGCCCGAGGATGCGCAGAAGAAGAAGTAGTGATAGAGGAGACACCTTATGCCTCATGTTCAATCACGATTCGAGCGTTGCTGGAACGCGTTCGCGCTTCTGGTCGTGTTTGGCTGGCGGCGGCAGACGTCGCATACTGGCGGCGCAACATGTGTGAGGAGGCACTGCTGTTCATGTTACTCTCGATGGTCGCCGGGTTTCAGTTCGCCGCGATTGATTGGGATCTTTCCGCCTGACGGACTGAAGGCCCCTGATAAAGGCCAGGAACCATCGGCCAGACGACCAGATGTCGTTGTTATCGTCCGGGCGCGCCTGCGTTCCTCGAGCGCTTGCCAGCGGCGAAATCCCGTGGATACAGTTGAGTTGTGACTGCGGTGGAGGCGTAACGAGTCTGACGACCTCAGGGAGGTTCTAACCGACTTTGCACGGCTGATCGCGCGGCGTGCGAGATCGTTCTGGGCCCTGGTCGTCTGATCGGCGGCTTCGGCCGTCGACTGTTACGTCGAGCCGGTGCATACGCTGGATGCCGACTCGTGGTGATCTGCAGTCGAGTCCTGCCTGAATTGACGGCGCACTCGAAGCGCATGGCTATTTTTAGGACCGAGGTACAGAAGCACTCGGTGAATGCAAAGGCGCCCGGAAGCGAGCTTTAGGGATTCAGTTCACCACCGGACGAACGTGTTGCCAGTGCATCCCCAGCCCGGTCGGTGGAGGCCATCGTCCTGGGATCCGGAGTGAAGGTCGCCTTGTCGAGAGGATGCGGACGCAGGGGCAAACTCTGGGCGTACGGGCGATCCCCGCCGACGGCTGGAGCAAGCGCAAAAAGGACGAACTGGACTGATCCGGCTGCCGAGGCGTATCCCGGAGCCGAGTCTCTGGCATTCCCAGTGAACCGGTGAGCAGCTGACCGGAGGATAAGACGATCGCGTTGACCGAACGGGATTCATCTAGTCGTGCAGAACGACATTGTAGCAAGGAACTGTGGATTGTCAGTCCACTGTTATATCTGATGAAGCCGAGCTTGCGAAACCGGCCCGCGAAGAAGAGCAATACGTAACTGAACGGAAGCATAA
>ERZ1370068.10841-contig-9503_pt1 | contig 40140 bp, 55 predicted proteins | sample MGYA00561227_ERZ1370068 | MGnify/ENA primary metagenome ERZ1370068 (study PRJEB38410, sample SAMEA6850437) | metagenome | study: Metagenomic assessment of the ecological functions of the soil: analysis of the soil microbiota associated with the... | reverse complement strand
AGCCACGCACATTGCTCCCGCTCGGGGGCGCAGCGGACGCTTCCGGTCCAGGATCGGTATTCGCGAGCCACACCCCGCCAGAAGCAACACGAGAGCGATCCCGATTTGAGTACGCATGGCAACCTCGCCGGTGAGTTGCGCGGAGTGGAGCATGTGTCGCCAGCGACCGCGCACGACGCATGCTCTGGAATCCCGACGAATCCCACTCGATCTCGCTGATCGAGCGCGATTTCACGAAAATCATTGCTGCCCGCCTTCGACCGATCCGAATCGATCCGGATGGATCCCGGAATCGGCTCCCGTGGCCTGGCGCGGCAGCGTGATCGCTTACCGAATTTTTCGACGCGTGCGACGTCAGCTGATTTTACTCTCGCGCTGGAGATGGAGCCCTGGCAGCCCGCGTCGAACGCACGAGCTTGCAGTTTCAGGAAGCGCCACGACGCGAAATCGGCGCGCTGCGCTTGCTCGCTGCTCCGCTCCATGTCGCTCGTGTGCGAACGGTCGACCTCGGCCTCGGCTCAGTCGAGGTCGACACGTCGGTGCGGGTCTTCGATCATGGGACCTTGCGGTCGCGTTCGAACTTCCGATTCGGCCGAGTAGCTTGACCAACCGCTGCCGCATCGTGACCATGTCCGAAGCGCGAACGCTGAGCGGATCGGCTCGCGCGAATACGAATCCCTCCGCGACAAAGCCAGCGATTGTTTTTACGGCGTTCATCCGGTCGGCGATGTCGGTCGATATGCCGTGTTGTTCATCGAGGCTCTGGAACCCCAAGCCAGCGCCTCGACGCGCTGTTAGCGCGGCCGGCGTCTTCCCAAGCTGCTTGCCAGCGAGCTCGACTCCCGCTTCGGTTTCGAGCCACCAGCGTGACGACGTCTTGAAGTACGCGGACGCCTACCGAGGACGATGCCGTGATTGTCGGGAGTGCCTGCGCGGTCGTCCTCGAACCGACCCGCAGCCGCGACGTCCTGCAGATCCTCGAGCTCGTGCGCGCCCAATGGCGCAGCTCGCTTGCTACGACGATCAGTCGCACGCTCGCCGAAGCGTATCGCGACTCGACCGCGGGCAGCTTGGCGCCGCATTCTACAGCCCTTTCGGCACGACGCTGCGCAAGCTGTCCAAGCGTTTGGTCGATTTCACCGAGTTCACGGAGCGCACGACAATTCTGCCTAAAATCGTGACCGACGCCCATTTGGCGCGGGTCTATCGCAAGGCCGTGGAGCGCTTCGCCGTGACGGGCCTGAAGGCGCGCGTTGCCCACAAACAGCGACTTCTGCTCGACATCTACACCGTGCTCAAGGACGAAGTTCAGATCCTCGTGCTTCTGGTGCTCGAGATTTTATCGGTCTTGATTCTGACTGAAATTTGTCTGGCACTTTTCGCCCGCTGAATCGAGAGTTCGCCGATGGAAGATGCCGCCGTAATCGGTGCTGATCGAGCGGGCGCGAGTCGCTTCCGAATTCAGTGATCGCGGCGTGCGTTGCGGTGATTGCGACCTTCCTCGCCCTGTGCAACGTGAAGCGACGGCAACATCGTGCGCTTCGCGGCTCAGGCGCAACCGAAGCCGTCGACCAGTGGTCGTATTACATCCAAGAGCACCAAGCTCAACTTGGCGCAGACGTCGATCGAGCTCATGACGTTGATGCGCGATACGGCGCCGAACGCCACCCCGAAATCAGAAAGCAATTCGACGAACGAATTGCAGGGCACGCCGCCGAAGCGAAGCGCTACGAAAACCGACAAGAACGAGATCAAAGCCAAAGCCGAGTAAGCGCTTCAGTCCGCTAATAATGATGCGCTGAACATCCACGACGACCAATTCGACATGGCCGAGGCGCTGCTATCGGTGGCCATCGCTTGTTCGGTGTCACGGCGCTCACGCAAAAGCGCTGGATGCTGGGCGTTTCCGGCACTTTTGCCGTGACGGGATCGTGTTTGGGCTGGCCGGTTTCGAAGCTGAACCTGCATCCCGACTGGCTGGCGCGAGTGCTCGGATGCGATGAATTGAGTGATGATCGGCGCGTGCGCCGCTTCATCGACATTCGGCCCGGCGAAGGGCGCGTTCGTCCGCCGGCGCCTTCTTCGTCCTGTTCGGGCTGATGAGCGCGCACACGCTGATCGAGACGGCGCGCGACGCCCCTTTTCTCGCGCGTCTTCCCGCTGAGCCAGTTGCCTTGGGTCTACTTGGCGATCGCGGGCGTGGGCCTGATGGCGCGCGCCGGAAGCGGAAACGCCGAGGCGCCAGCTTGCCGCTGACGCTGGCCTTGCCCGCCGCGGTGACCGCCAGGTGTTTTGATCGCGGAAGCGCATCCGTCGCCGATCCTTCTTTACGTCCTCTACTGAAAACCAGCGGTTTTGCTTCGTGGGCATTGTCTGATTTTGGCTTCGAGCTCGGCGGCTTGTTCACCGTCATTCAGGCCAAGCGTCTGTTCGGAGTACAGATCGGCGCTGGCAGCGTGCTCGGCGCGGTGGTCGGTGCGGGCATTGGGTGACGCGCCGCTGCTCGCGTAGCGCGCTTTCCTGCTCGTCATCTGCCTGCCGCACGCGCTGCTCGCACCACCGCAATCGGGCCGACGTTTCTGCTCGGCTCTTCCGCGCGCCCCCGCCGACAAGAGTGCGCGCGTGTCCAACGCCCGCGCCGATCCTTCGGTGAAGACGCGCGCGAGCTATTCGCCCACCCTACACCCAGCGCATCCTGCTCTTGGTCCTGGTCCTGACCAACGCAAATTTTCACCGCCGTCGACTTCACTTTCAAACAGAGCGTCGCTCGTCGCGTCGCCCACGCCGATCTCGGCCAATTTTGCGCGTCTACTTGGTGCTGAACACGATTGCCCTCGTGATTCAGTTGAGCGCCGTAGATTCTTGCTTCGCACGTCGGTGCAACGCACCGCGCTGATCATGCCGATTGCCCTATTGTTGTCGGCGGGCGGACTCGTCGCGGGCGGTGGCATCGCGGCCGCCGTCTTGCTGAAAGGTACGACGGCGCTACGCCATTCCTGCACCGCACCGGCACCGAGCTCTTGTTCGTGCCAGATCGAAGACGCGGTGCGCTCGCGCGTGAAACCGACATCGATCTCATCGGACAGCGCGGCGGGCAGGCACTCGCGTCGCTGGCGATTCTCGGGTTGATTGGCATCGGAATCGGCGACCGGCTCGGCTGGTGACGCCGGTCGGTGCGCCACCTGGATCTTCGTCGCAGCCATTGATTCAGCGTCACCACTCGACCTGTTTCGTGAAAACTTGCGGAAAGGGCGGATCGACTACGAGGGCGATCTTCCGGAAAGCTGATCCGCGTCGCTCGAGGCGCTGTTCGCGGGTTTGAACAGCGATCGACGCCGAAGTACTGCTTCGCTCGAGATCCTGGCCGCGCAGAAGCGGCAGCGGCTGATTCCGGCGCTCGTCCTCTACCATCCGTCGCGACGTGCCGTGCAAAAGGCGCTCGAGGTGTTCAGCGCTCACAAGGTCGCCGTGATTCATTCCGATCGCTCAGCGACTGCTTTCGCACGCCGAGCCTGAAGTGCGCGCGGCGGCGCTTCGCGCCTGGGCCGCGGTCGCCGACGACGAAGATTTCGCGTGATGTCCGGAGGACCCGTGCCTCGAAGTGCGCGCGACCGCGCTAGTGAGCCTGGTCGCACGGGGTTGATGTCGGACGAGGAAGCGGAGCGCGCACTCGATGCGTTGATCACGGGCGCCCTACCAGCTGTCTGTATTGCGCTCGCCTGCGCTTATCGCGAGCAACCGGCGCTCAAATTCGACGCTACGCTGAGTCGTTGCTCGAAAGTCTGAAACCTGAGGTCCAGCCGCCAGAAGTGGCGGGCGATGGGACGCAGCCACGACGTGGTTTGGCTTCCCGAGCTTCTTCCGATGCTCGAGTTCCGATCCAGGGCGCCGCCGCAGCCGAGAGGCTTGTGCGTCGAGCTCGGGCGACCGGCGTCGACCTGCTCGACCGCGCGCTCGACGACGAATCATTGCCGGATCCGCCTGGGTGCCGCAATCTGCCGCGCGCGATCGCCCGTCTCCTGAACCCAACGATCGCAGCGCCGATCTTACTGGCTCACCTGAAGAACGCCGAGGACGGGATGTCGCGCTTTCGCATGCTGGTCGCGCTGAAACGGTTGCGTTCCTTCGATCCGACCCTCGCGCTCGACGGTCCGACACTGGCCGCGGTCGCCGAAGACACCGATCCGCCCGGCGCTGCGCAGCCCGGGCTGGCGGATCACGGTAGAGGTCGGCGGCGCGGAAGAGCCGAAACGAAAGACGCCGGTGCAAACGCTGATCGTCGGGCTGCTCAAGGACAAGGAAGTGCACGCGCTCTCGGCGATTGTTCCGCGTGCTCGGGTTGCTCCATCCGGGCGAAAACTGAGCGCATCCAACGTGGGCTCGTGAAGGGCGACGCCAAACTCGTGCGGCGAGCCGTGAGCTGATCGAGAATCTGATTGGAACCTCGATACGCGACGCAATCTTGGCGCTGATCGACGATCTCCCCGATCGCGAACGGCTCGAAGCGAGCGCCTCCCGCCTTTCGTCCGGCGCCGATCGAATACGACGCGCTCGTCGATCGCTTACCTCGAGCTCGGCGGCGATCTCGGAACGCTCGCCGCCTACCACGCAGCCGAGCTGGGGCGAGCCGTGACCGAGCCGGCGGCCAAGACGATGGGCGATTTGCTGGGAGCGGCGCTCGAATCACGGATTGCACCTTCGAAGGTGGCGCATGCGTAGTGATCGCGGCTTCGTCGATCTCACGGAGCGAATGATCTATCTCCGTTCGATTCCGGTCGCCGCCGAGCTTCCGGCAGCGGTGATCAGCGGATCGCGAGTTATCTGGTCGAAAAGAGCTTCGACAAACGGTGCCTTTTGATGCGGCAGGGCGAGCCGTTCGGCGCGCTCCAGCTCCTGATCGACGGCAAGGTGTCGCTGGTTCGAAATAACGTCGCGTTCGGCAAGCCGCACCTCCACAGAGCCTCGGCTTTCTGGCGATCCTCGCGGCCAGCGACGGGACCTACGACGCGACGGCCGAAAGCGACGTGCGCAGCCTCGCGCTCGACGGCGACGCGATGCTCGAGTTGATGGAAGATCACGCGGAGCTATTCTCATGCGACGCTTCGTTATATTTGCGAACGCCTGCTGCACGAAATCAAGGAGCTGCCGGCCGAACAACTCGATCCAACGCTTCGCCGGAGAGATCTACGCAGTGCCCGATCGACCGCTCGATCTGGTGGAGCGTGTCGTCTACCGTGCAGTTCGAGCGTTTGCAGCGCGCCAACCTGAATCAGCTCGCTCAAATGGCAGCAGCGTGAGCTCACCGAGCGACGGCTCGGCGCGGGAGAGCAGCTCTGGGCTGCGGGGAGCCCTCGGCGCACTCCTGCATCCTCTTGTCGGGCAGCTGGTGTGCCGAGCGCCGGACGGCCGGGAATGGGTCGCAGGCCCGCGCTCGGTGATCGGCGGCCTCGAGGCGATCGTCGCCAGCCGCGCTGGTTTTCTCTGCACGCGAAGACCCCGATCGTGGCGTTTCTGGATCCAATCGATGCGTTCGTAGGGCTTTGAGGACGACTTCGCCATGGCGCGGGACTTCATCTCGCTCTTGGCCGGTGAGCTAATCAACGTCCTCGAGCGCAAGGCGGCGACCGGGCAAGCACGGTCGGCGTGATGCGCGACGTGTCGAATCTGGGCCGAGTCCCGGTCGGCGCGTAGTCGGCACACTAGCGACCTTGCGAAATCAGGATCGGATATGACAATCTGTCGGTCGACCGATGTCGGGCGTGCGCAAAATCATCGCGAGCGGGCTGGCACTCGCGGCCATCGGATGCGGACCGAGGCCGTTGGTCTCCGACGACTACAAGACCGAAACTCCGCGTCAAGCCGGCCGTCCAGGAAGCCAACTTTCCGTATCGGGAGTACATCGACGCCGTCTACAACGCAACAGCCCCGACGCGATCGACAAGTACTTCTCACCGAGTGTGGTCGTTCACAGTGTCGCTCCAGGATGTCGAGGGCGGCAACGGAACCGCGTACTTTTTGAAGGAGCTCGCGAAGAGCTTGATCACGGCTTTCCCGATCTCACGTGAGCGTCGACGAAGTCGATGCAGCAAGACAATCGGCTCGCGGCTCGCGTCCTGCTCGAAGGCACGCACAGCGGGCGAGTTCGCCGGCATCGCGGCGACGGGCCGCACCATCAAGGTTGCGAACTTCGCGATGTACCGCGTCGAAAACGGCAAGATCGCCGAAGTCTGGTCGCTGACGGATATGGCTCAGCTCAGACTTCAACTCACGGAAAACCGCGGAAAAAGTAGCCGCGCGAACGATCACTTCGCCTTGACCAACGTCTCTTGGTCGGCGCTGGCGGCGGCTTCGGTGACGACTCTTTGGTCGGCGAGGTCTTGATCGTTTCCTTGGTGGGCGAGGTCGTGATCGCCTCTTTGGTGGGCGAAGTCGCGATCGGCTCCTTGGTCGGGGAGGCATAGAGCTGCGCCTCCTTTGGTCGGGGACGCCGTCGTGCGAGCCGTTCCCTTCGCGGCCTTCGAGTTCTGCCCCTCGGTATCCACTGCCGCCCCCAGCCGGGCTTTCGGGAGCCGGCGGCGCGACCGCTGGATTTTGGTTCAATCTGACTCTGCTGCGCCTGCTGCTCAGGTGTCGCCTGCGCTGCCGTGCTGTCGGACTTGAGCTTGCAACCCGAGTGGGCGGCGCTCACGGCGATCACCGCAGCCAGAAACTTCTCACGATTCAGCTTCATTTCCGATCCCTTCCTGACCGCGGCACGCGAGACACGAACCCCAAGCCTCGTACGCTAACTTACGCGCGAGGGTCGGAGAAGATCCCGCCAGCGCGTGGCGGAAGGCGACAAGCGTCGCATCATTCCCCAGATTCACGTTGGTCTCGCAACTTGCAGCGTTGCCCCGAGCGGTAAAACCCCGTAACGTCGCGCTAAGTGACTTCGCTGGCAGCCTATGTATCAACAACCCATCTCTTAACTTTGGTTCAAACCATGTCGACTTCGGCGGCATGATCTCGCCGGCGTCTGACACCATCAACAACTCTTCAATTGTGGTCGGATGGAGAGAAAACGCGACTGCGGCCTTGCCTTCATCGACTAGCCGCTCAAGCTCCTTTGTTCCTCGCAGCCCACCAACGAAATCGATTCGTTTGTCTGTGCGAACATCGTGAATACCGAGGATCGGATCAAGTAGTCGATCCTGAAGAATGCTTACATCCAACAGCGCAACATTCCCGACGGGCAAAGTTGCGTCGGGCGACAACTGAAGTCCATACCATTTACCGTCAAGATACATGCTCCAGTATCCGCGTTTGACGGGCGCCGGGGCGCATCCTCCTGAATCGTAAATTGTCGCTTGATGTCGTTGAGCAGCTGGTCCTTCGACAACCCATTCAGGTCTTTAACGACGCGGTTGTAGGCCAGGATTTGCAGCTGCGAATCCGGAAAGATCACCGTGAGGAAGTAGTTGTAGTCTTCATTCCCTGTATGTGAAGAGTTTTCCTCTCGGAGTTGAGCGCGGGCGCGGCTCGCGCTGGCAGCTCGATGATGACCATCGGCAATATAAAGTAGTGGCACTTGCTCAAAACGTTGTTACCAACTCAGCCGTTTCCGTGATGCGCCAGATTGTGTGTTTAATTCCATCGTCTGAGGTCACGTCAAAGAGCGGCTCAGATGAGATTATCGCTGCGACTTGATTGTCTATTTCGTCGCGGCCTCGATAAGTCAGAAACACCGGACCAGTTTGCGCTTTCAACATCAGCATGTGACGAGTGCGATCGTCTTCTTTGTCACGCCGGGTCCGTTCGTGTTTGCGAATCGTATTGTCGTCGTATTCATCAACGGCACAGCATGCCACGATGCCCACCTGTTCGTGTTCACCCATAACCAGCTTGTAAAGATACAGGCTTGGTTCACTCTCCATTTCGAGCGGGCAGTTTGCGATTAGTGTCTCGAAGTTCTCCGCAGCCTGACGATAAACGGCGTCACTGTAGAGATCGGTGCCGGGGGGAAGATCGATTTCAGGTCGTGAGACGATGAAGAAAGCTAAGAGGATTTCCTTTGCGAGTTCGCGCGCTTCCTCATGTGTTGACGACGTCATGGCACGCTGGCCACTGACTTTTGCTTTCTTCAGCTTGTGGTCGCAAGGCGCGAAAAGGACGAATAACTGCCACAGTAACCTCCTACCGGTGAAGGCATATCCGCGGGCGCAGATCGCCCGAGGTCCTTCCGCTCGTTACAAAAGATAATGGTTAAGGCTTATGGCCTAAGACTATCAAGCGGAGGATGGTAGAACAAGCGGAGGGGCAAAAGAATTATTGGATCATTTCTCATTTGACATTTTTCAGTTGTGATTTAGAAATCGGCATCAAGTTTGAGGTGCGCCTCTCTGAACAGATGTGATCTAAACCCGCTCGAGCGCTGATACCGCAGAAGCGAACTTCCGTCCCAAAGCCCAGGGTTGCCGCTGCGGCTACCTGGGTAACACGATTCGAATGATTCAACCGCAACGCGGTTGCGCCCAGTGGGTCTGATTATTCGAAACATTCCAATACATCCAACTCCGAGATCTTGATTGCACTCGATCGATAATTTCCTTTGTAGACGCAACCCGTTCCGGATTGAAATCTCAGTTCACCGATCTACCCAGGGTTGAGGCACCCCTGGGCTTTGGGACGGAACTCGCTTCGCGGTATCAGATCATATTGGCTTACAGTCGCACTCCACAATTGAATGCCATCCCCACAATAGCAAATGATTCTTTCTAACTCTGACGCGAATCTATCTTCGCTGCCAGTATGAAATCGCTCTCAGTCAGCCCGTCGATCTTGTGTGTCCAGATTGTGATTTCAGCGTGGCCCCAACCGAAGCAAATGTCCGGATGATGGCCCTGTTCTTCAGCCAGTTCGCCGACTCTATTCACAAACGTCAGCGCTTCTTTGAAATCCGCAAAGCGTAATTCTTCTTGAGGTGATGCTGGTTGATAACTTCCCAACCCGCGAGTTGATTCAGCAGTGTACTGATCTCTTCGCCTTGTAACGGCGGTACTCCGCCACGGCAAGGTACACATTGTCGACTCGATAGTTCACTCATGTTTATCTCCAAACTAAGCTACAGCGTCCTGGTGCTAACCTAAGCCGGTGCAGTCGCCACTAAGACGCGACTCCGGCCAACACTTTCTTCAGGAGTGCAATTTGTCCTGCATGATACAGATCGTGTTGCACGCCTCCATGAAGAGTTACATAGACACTCGAAAATGAAATGCTGGGGTCCTTGGATAATCGGTTTGTCTAGTCTGGATTCATCCAGCGATGCGATTGCCTTGAGCAATGCCTGATGAGTTGCCACCAGATGTGTTTTCGCGTCGCTCCATGCCTCTTCACTAGTATCTTCTTACTTTAGCCCAGTCTTCCTCGTCACTGAGTTGTGCCGGATCGCCTCCCAATCTTCGTGCGCATACACTTTCCCAGGCTGCGATATGTGAAGGTGAGTTCCCAGATTGAATGGGTTCCCGGTAATGGATGCGCAGCCGCCTGTTCAGCTGTAATTCCTTCAAGGATGGATAAGACCGATGGGCCATGCCAGGCGTGGCCATCAAATGCGCGTTGAAACTGATCGACAATTCGTTCAACTTCACTCATCGTTACTCACCTCCGCTTGTTCATTAGTGATTGCTGTGCGGTTTTGCCGCTTTCGTGCGGAAAGCCTCTGGCTTTCCGACAAGCATACTATTCGTTTGGCGGCTGGGCCGCCGAGGCGAAGCCTCTCCATTTCTGAGTTAGCGTACGGAGCCAGAGGCTTTCCGCAAGGGAGGCGGCACAGCCGCAAAAGCGATCTGACCTACGACTCCAAATATATCTTCTCAATATCGTCTACCATTCGCTTCAAACTAAAGCGCTCACGAGCATGGGTGATTGCTTTCTTCCCCATATCCTTCCGTCGCCGTTCATCCCCAACAAGCTCAGCATCGATTCTGCCATCTGCTCAATGTTGCCAATCGGAACGAGCAGCCCGGTTGTCTGATCCTCAACAATCTCACGTGCGCCGTCAGTCTGAGTTGCAACCACCGCGACTCCGGCTGCCATCGCCTCTGCTATGAGACAAACCGAACGACTCTGTCTCCGACGCCGAAACAAATACGTCAGTCGCGCACAGTAACTTGTCTGCATCATCGAGCCAGCCAAGAAAGTGGACTCGATCAGTCAGCTTGAGTTCAGAGACAAGCGCGTGAAGTTGTTTATGATTTTCTCCGGACGACGAAGTGTCAACGCCAGCGACGACAAAGTGAGTGTTCTTCAACTCGCGCGAAACAATTGCTGCCGCCCGAATGAAATCGTCATGGCGTTTCAGTGTTCTCAACTCACCGATGCTACTAACCAGTAAACAGTCAGGCGGAATGGATTTGCCCTCGAGAAAGGCATTTCGATCAAAAGCGCTGGCACCGCAGCTGAAAATCGATCGACATCGATGCCATTCGGCACAAGCGCAATTCTCTCATCCGGAACAAGTCGCTGACTTTTGAGCTGACGTGCGACCGCCGCGGATACCGCGATGATTTTGTTTGCCCTTGCGAGGGTTCGACTGTGCAATCGGTTAAGTGGAAAAAGCGACGTGCCTGGTTACGATGAACTTTGTCTGACGATTACTCCGGCAAGCATATGCCGCGAGCGAATAGTCGCGGGCCATGTGTGCATGAACAACATCGATGCGTTCATCCTTAACTATGCGCGCGAGGCCGCGTGCGCTTTGGGGATCAAGTGCATTCCGAAGCGGAAGGGTCTTGATGTTGTTTGGTGGCAGTTGAAGATGAGTAACCAGCGAGACTGTGGGCGGAGCGCGGCAAAGAGCTCGTGACCGCGGGCTCGCAGGGAGTTGCTAAGGTCCGCAAGGTAGCGTTCGCCACCACCGAATGAAGATGCTGAACCTGATTTGTAAGCATTACTGCATGTAGAGGTTCGATGTGCTTAAGCTCGTCGTAAGGCTTTAGAGGGTCTTGCAAAACTCGCTACACTCGTGGGCGATGAAGTCAGTACCGAAACGCGGTAGCGTCGGGTCCGCTTGAAATTGTTGGGCTAATTCTGAAGCAACCCGACGCTATCGCGTTTCGGTATTGACCTCATCGTCACTAAGTTGACTTTGCAAGAGACTCTAAAGCTTGTCGTCCTATACCCCATCATGGCTACCCGCGATTGAACAAGCTCCAAAGTAATGACAACGACAAACTAAAGTTTATCGGACATTGCCGTACCAAACTCAAACAGTAAACATCGCGAGTGTTTGATTTAAAGCGGTCCTGACCTTATTCATTCATAAGAATCGCGCCCAAGTCAGTCGGCACGACTGTTGCCAATTCTCTACGGAAGAAAACTGTTTGTTGGGAGGGAATTGTATGGCCAAGGAAAAATTAGTGACAGGACTTTTAAGAGCAAGATCGCGGCTGAGTCAGCGCGTCGACGCGATCATGAAGCGCGGCTACACGCGCGACGACATCAGCGTGTTGATGTCAGACGCAACCAGAACCAAGGAATTTGGTCTGCAAACGAGGATCACACGCCGCGCGATGGACTCGGTATCGGCGGGGCGGTTGGTGGCGCTGTCGGAGCCGCGGTCGCGGCAATTGTAGCCGTAGGTACGACCTTGTTTCTTCCGGGGATCAACCTGGTGATTGCAGGACCAATCGCCGCAGCATCTTGCTGGCGCTGGGAGCGAAGCGGTGCAGCGGGTGGACTTATTGGTGCTTTGATTGGAGCGGGCATTCCGGAGTATCGCGCCGAGGTCTACGACGCCGAACTACGCGGCGGCGGAATTTTTGATCGGAGTCGAGGCTCGAAGATGACGAAAGGTGGAGATCGACTCGAGAGAACTGCTGGCTGAGTTGGGCGCGCAGAACGTTCGAACTGAATAGCGATCCATTACTCCATCGATAAAAGGCTTGTTGCAGCCGGCATCGCAGCAAGCCTTCATCTTTGCTGGGGTGAAAAATTAACGCTTGATCGCGTCGGCTACGTCTTCAGTTGCTTCGCCAACTTTGCGTCGCGCCTTACCGAAACCTTCCTGTACCTTGCCACCGGCATTGTCAGCCTGACCTTCGTGCTCCAGGTCTCGATCATCAACGGCCCGTCCCACCGTTTCTTTCACCTTTCCCTTAGCCTGATCAAATTTGCCTTCCAGCTCATCTTTGTTTGGAATACCCATGTGCTTAACCTCCACATTGTTGATAGCGAAGTGCGAAACGCACCTCAGCAGTAACGAAGAGGATGGCAACCTGCATTCCGCTGAGAAATGCCTAGAAAAGTAGGTCTGAAGATTCAGGAGACTGTATGTTTCAGAAACTAGACTGCGTGATCTTGGGACAGAGCGCGTGGCACAGACTGAAGTCTGTGCTACACGCTCACTGTCTGTCTTCTGACTTGATCGACCGCGATAGCGTATGCGCTAATCGGTAGGCGGACCTCAAAGCGCGTGCCTTCCCCGGGTCACTTACAGCGAAGATTTCACCACCGTGGCGCGAGATGATGCCGTGTGAGGCAGACAAACCAGGCTTCGTTCCTTAGCGCCTTTTGTTGTGAAGAACGGCTCGAAGATCTCGCGCGACCGTTTCTGGTGGCATTCCGCAACCGCGTATCAGGCTACCCAGAAACAGCCGCTATCGATTTCTCCACGAGTGCCAGCTTCCATTGAACCGCCTTCGAGGCATTGCGTCGACAGCATTGAAGATCGGGTTGAGGTGACCACTTCGCGAAGTTCGGCGCTGATCACCCTGCACGTAAACTGGTGCCATGACAGTGCAATCTTCAGTTCGATTATGCTTGACCTCTTGCGTTCCCACTTCCGGTCGAGCGATCTCCGTGTACGTCGACGTTATTAAGTCGTCGAGCTCAACAGGTACAAATCTCTGGACCGTGATCTCTGCGGGCAAACTCAAGAATGCGTCGTAGTGTCTTACCGCCAGTCTTCCACGGCGTCATTAATGACCTGAAGGCTCTTTAGAGAAGTTGGATCAGTGGCCTCTTCATTTGAAGTGAGCTGCGCAGCGACCTTTAATAACGAGTCAGAGAGTTGTTCAGATTATGGGCGACTCCCGCCGCCAACTCTCTCAACTGCGCGAAGCTTGTCTGACTGTGATACCAGCTCCCCTGGGTTCGCTTTACGTTCCGTTATGTCCCGAAGAAAACGAGCACGCCATCAACTTCTCCATCTTTCCAAGCGGCGAAGCGTTGGCCTCAGAGTGGCGATTGGTTTCATTCGGGACGAACGGCAAGAAGTCCGCTTGAGTTTCCTCACCGGCTGACCGCACGCGTAATTGCAGCACTAACAACATCCCGAGAGTCGGTCGCAACGAAATCCACTAGTCGTTGACCAATCATCACCAGGGGATTGCCAATTTCAGCACGCTTGATTGACCCACGTTATCCGGCCAATCTTATCGAGTGCATAGATTTCATCAGGAGAGCGATCCGCCAGGTTTGCCATGAACGACTTGTGTGCTATGGCTTGTCGCCTCGGCCCGACGGAGTGCGGAAATATCGTGTGCTATCACCAGTGCACCGCGCTCGGCTTCGTCGCCATCCACCCCGATCGGTTGGACCTTGATGAAAGAGGTTTTGCCAGCTGGTTTCCCGGATTTCAAACTCGAGCTTGAGACCGTTGTCGAGCGCGCGGTCTACGACGCACCCTTCGTCCTCCCCCGTTCGCCAAAAACATTTTTCACAGCACCTACTCTCAATCCGAAGTCGCAGAGATGTTTGACTGGAGGACGTGGCCTCGCTGGTTCGCAAAGATGAGCTGCTTTTACTATCGAACAGAAAAGCCCGTCGGCCACCGGATTGAAGTGCCCTAGTTAGCAATTCAGGTGACATTGTCGGTTGAAGAAATTCGACAGAGGTTTTCGGGGGGCAGTTCGTGGCTCATTGCAGAGTTAAATCTAGTTCCGGTGGGAAATTTAATGCGGGCCGAGCGGTTAGTGGCCTTTGGTAGGCCAAAATCATCCTAGCAAATTTCCCGCAGGGCGTGCCAGAAGAAACTGCGACGGGGAGAGACGGGCCGACGGGGAGATCAATCTCGCGTCGCCACGTCGCCCACCGTCCCCGCTCTCCCGTCGCCCCCTCTCCGCGTTCTCCCTCTCTCGCCGTCTCCCGCGCTTGCCAAATCACGCGCTCCTCAGCCAAGATCACGCTTCACCAATGTCTCAAGAATCCCCTGGCACAAACTGCAAAAACTCGAATAGAAACCGACTCGATGGGTGAGATTGAGGGTGCCCTCCGACCGCTACTGGGGTGCCCAAACTCAGCGCTCACTACATCACTTCAACATCGGCGACGACCGCATGCCTCGCGAGATGATTCGCGCGCTTGGCATTCTCTAAAAAGGCCGCAGCCCTGGTTAACGAAGAACTTGGCAAACTCTCGTCTGACAAAGCCCGCCTAATCGTTCAAGCCTGCGACGAAGTCATTGCTGGAAAACTCGACGAGCATTTTCCACTTCGAGTTTGGCAAACCGGGAGCGGCACTCAAACGAACATGAACGCCAACGAGGTAATCTCGAATCGCGCGATCGAACTCGCCGGCGGCAGTGATGGGTAGCAAAAAGCCAGTCCATCCAAACGACGACGTCAACATGTCGCAGTCGTCAAACGACACGTTTCCAACCGCGATGTACATCGCGGCCGCGGAACAGATTGAACAAGTTGATTCCGCGAATCCAGGAACTACACGACGCGATCGATGCCGAAGGCCAAGAGAGTTTGCCGACGTTCGTTAAGATCGGGCGTACACACTTGCAGGACGCGACACCTTTAACTGTTGGTCAGGAGATGGGTGGCTGGGCAAGTTTGGTTGAAAGAGACATCGAACGTCTCAAACTCGTCCCTGCCCGGGCTTTTGGATCTGGCGATCGGCGGCACTGCCGTGGGAACTGGCTTGAATTCTCATCCTGAATTCGGTGAGCGTGCGGCCAACAAAATTGCCGGGCTAACAGGGCTTCCGTTCAAGTCACATCCGAACAAGTTCGCGGGTTTGTCAGCGCACGATGAACTTGTTTTTGCGAGCGGGGCAATCAAAACATTGGCAGCTTCGTTGATGAAGATCGCAAACGACGTCCGCTGGTTGGCATCGGGACCACGCTGTGGATTTGGGTGAACTCGTCCTACCTGAGAACGAACCTGGCTCTTCGATTATGCCCGGCAAGGTAAACCCAACGCAGAGTGAAGCAATGACGATGGTTGCCGTTCAAGTGTTTGGCAACGATCTGGCAACGAGCTTTGGCGGATCACAGGGCAATTTCGAATTGAATGTTTTCAAGCCGGTGATGATTCACAACTTCCTGCACTCGGTTCGACTCCTTCACGACGCCACTCATAGCTTTGTTGAGTTTTGTATTTCCGGAATTGAACTCAATCAGGGAACAGATTGATGAGCACCTGAAACATTCGTTGATGCTGGTGACGGCGCTGAATCCGCACATCGGCTACGACAAAGCCGCGCAGGTGGCAAAGAACGCACACAAGAAGAAGACGAGTTTGCGTGAGTCGGCCATTGAACTGGGTTATCTGACCGGCGAAGAGTTTGATCGACTGGTGAAGCCTGAGGAGATGACACACCCGTAGAGATCGGAAGGCAGTAAGCAAGAGCAGGAGTGCAGGATAGCGCCGCTGCTTTTGTTTGCTGCTTTATTTTGGAGTGATTACTTTGTTGCAGCACCGTGCGAAAAGTGGTATTGATGTGGCATTGATACTATTGAGGAGAAGGGGCGGACGAGTGAGGGCACAAAGCAACGAACCTGCCTACTGCTCGTGCCGACTGCATCCTGATCGTACTGCCCCCTGATCAAAGTGCCCGATAATAACGACAAAGTTAAAGAGAACGTTTGCGGTAGTTACTACGTAGATTCCTCCTGTATCGATTGCGACGTCTGTCGCGACACAGCTCCTGACAACTTCATGCAGGTCAGACGAAAACAACTATTCGTTTGTATATAAGCAACCTGAAACTGAAGAAGAGAAGTCGCTTTGTGAAGAAGCGCTGTGCTGTTGTCCAGTCGAAGCGATAGGGAACGACGGTAAGTAAGAAACGCTCATTGGTAATTTTCCCTTTCGATCCCCTTAGTAAACCCCATCGAACAAACGGACGCGCTCTTCTGGGACCGCAGGCGTCCTCGCCTGCAAGCGTCACCAGCTCAGAGTTTTTAGTGGCGACGGTGGCAGGCGAGGACGCCTGCGGTCCCAGAAGAGCGCGTCCGTTTGTTCCATGGGGTTACTAAAGGGGATCGAAGCTTGAAATGATCTATTTCTTGTCACTCAACCGAAACGCACTCATCTTCAACTCTCACTCTATAGACTCTAATCTTCTCCGTCACCGTCAGGCATTCCCCGGTTCTCACATCAAACTGCCAGCCGTGCCAGCCACATTCAACAACGTGACCAAGCATCGCACCATCCGATAACGCTGCACCGCGATGAGGGCAGAAGTTTTCGGTGGCATAGTAATCGCCGTTGACATTGTAGATTGCTAATTCGTTGCCGTTGGGCAAACCGAATCTACGACAGTGTCCGCGCGGTAAATCACCGACAGCACACACGGCTGTACGTTTGTTTCTCCGCACGATGATTCGGGCTCTTCGTCGGAATTAGTATCGAATGATTGCATTGAGATGGATGGTAACAAAACACGGGAAAGTGGTGTCCGATAAACTATTAGTTTGTCGTTGAGAATCGATATGTGGCGCTAACATGCTTCCGTGAAGGGTATCGACAAGATTGATTTATCGGAAAGGTTGCCGAAGCAAGAATTCATCGGGTTGTTCGTTCTCTATCTCCGGCGCGCAGTCTAAACTCTCTCCTGTGACTGAGCGCCGAATTTGAACCTTGAAAGAGGAGAGCAATGAATCGACAAATATCAACAGCTTCCCTGATGACTCTTGTGCTCGCAATCGCGGCAACAGTCAACGCACAAACCGCTACCAAACCAACCGATGATTCACGTCGCGCTATACTCGCGTAATGGTTTCAGGCGACTCCATCGTGCAGGCCCAACCCGACACGGCCGTAATTTCAATCGCCGTGGTGACCCAAGCGAAACAAGCCATCGACGCTCAACAGCAGAATGCGACGAAGAGTGACGCCGATGATGCGAGCATTAAAGCCGGCGGCAGGAGTTGGAGCCGAGGTCAAGACCAGTGGTTACAACTTGCAGCCGCAGCGAGTCTACAAAGGAAGGGCAACCGCCAACGATTACAGGTTATGAAGCACGTAACAGCGTTACCGTCACTATCGCCGACTTGACCGAAAATTGGCGCGGTAATCGATGCGGCCGGACAAGCCGGCGCGAACGACGTCGGCGGAATTTCCTTTACGTTGCGCCAATGACAGACCAGTCCGGGATAAGGCGTTGAGCGAAGCGACAAACTGAGGCGATGAGTAAAGCAAAAGTGATTGCGCAGACCCTGGGTGGCCGACGTTGTTCGGGTGGTTGAGGTACAGGAAGAAGGCTTTCAACGGCCCCAACCGATTTACGCAAATCAGGAATTCGCCATTCAAGGAACGCGGTCTGTCGTCACTCCGATTGAAGTTGGCTCACTGGACATACAGTTCCCGCGGTTCAATTGGTGGCTGAAATTGAAATGCAGTAATTAGGTCAAACACTCCCCTGTAGTTCTCTGCGAGCTGAAGAGTTCGCTCAAGCCCCTGAACATTTTTCAACTGCTGTCGCGTCCCATGTGAGGCGCGACAGATTTTTGTTCCTGCAAGGAGGTAGTAATGACGAGATACAGAGGTGAACTGGACGACGAAAGGGAAAGAGAACTTTACTCACGCGAAGCCCGGCTGAGACGAGAGGCACTTGGAAGTTACGACGAACCGTTTGCCGGTAGGCGACAGTACGAGGAAGAACGACGACCGTATGACAACCGCTTTGGAGAACGCGCCGAATACAACTACGACGAGCCCCGATACAGTGAAAGTCGAGAGCGTTTCCGTGACAGCAACCGGCGCAGCGCACTGTATGACGGAAGAGGTGATGTTGCGCCGCGCTACTCCAGCGAACGAGTAGCAACCCGATCGCGTTTGCGTTGTCGAGACATCATGACTCGCGACCTCGCTGTAGCCACGCGCGATCCGACGCTGCGCGAAGTCGCGCTGATGATGAAACAAGAAGACACGGGTGTTATCCCAGTCGTTGACTACGATGCCGGCGGTAACGGCAAAGACAATGACACGCGAAACTATTCGCGAGGAAGTTAGTCGGGTTGATTACTGACCGCGACATCGCCATTCGTGCAGTGTCAGAAGGAAAAGACTGCACGGCTACGCGCGCAGAGGAGATCATGTCGACGGACATTCACACTGCGAGACCAAACGATCGCGTTGTTGATGTCATTCGCAAGATGGGAAACAAACAAGTGCGCCGCATACCGGTAACCAATGAGATCGGGATATCTCAGCGGTATGATCTCGATGGCTGACATTGCGGTAGAAACCCACGAGGACTACGAGCTGGCCGAAGCAATTGAAGAGATTTCGAAAGGCTCGTCGTTCTGGAACAGGATATTTGGGTAGACAAGTCGTGACGGGGTTCAGGGACAGATTTCGCAGATCAGCCGATTGCACAATACGGATTTTGCTGTTACGTGATCGTGCGTTCATCGGAACCATATTTCATCGGCACGCTAATCTTTGGCCAATTCTTTAGGCAACTTGGCAATCGGAAATGCTTTTCACTTATGCTTGCGTCATGCGAAATTCCGATGGTGAGTTTTCAATGATCTCGACTAATAGGCGTGTCAGACCATCCGATCGACTGTGGAATCCTTCCGCCGACGTTTATCGAGCGCCGGAAGGATGGATTGTGAAGCTGGACCTGGCAGGCGTAAGTTGTGACGACTTGGAACTGGTACTGCGCGATAGTGTACTGACCATTCGTGGTTGCCGGAGAGATACGCATTACCGCGAGGGCTTCGTGTACCACCAGATGGAAATCACCTACAGTCGCTTCGAAAAACAGATCCAGTTTCCATCAACGATTGAAGGTGCATCAGTGGCGCGCGACTACAGTGACGGTTTCTTGATTATCAAACTGAGAAGTGAGTGATGTCCCACAAGCTTTAGCTTGTCGATGTCTCAACCAAAGCTTCGTTAGCGAATCTGAGCGACAAACTGAAGAACCTCTTGCAAAAGTCAGGACCAGCGGAGAAGGGATTGCAAAATAGAACAAGTTGGGAAGGGCGGTTTACCCCCGCTGACCTAATTAATATTTACATCGAGGTTCTTATTTAACCAGGCCAGCGGGGTAAGCGCCCTTCCCAACTTGTTCCATTTTGCAAGAGCCTCTGAAGTTTATCGGACAGGCAAAAACAATGTCGCAACCTTCTGAAACATTACCGCCCGACACCCAGGCATTGCCGGTGAGCGATCCAGGCGCAACGGCGGACAGCCATTTGAGATCGCTGTCCTGGCACTGCAGAACCTGACGCTGTTTCCGGAAACTGTCATACCGCTCGCGGTTGGACGTCCACGTTCGATGGCTGCCGTTGAAGCTGCTCTTTCAAGCCAGGAAAAACTACTTGCTTGTGTGACTGTTCGCCCCGACCGCGCTGACGACACCGACGCGCGGTCTCGAAGATCTTTACGACGTCGGCACGCTCGTAATGATTAAACGGATGGAACGTGTCGGCGACGCGATGCGCATCGTGGTTCAGGGAACCGAACGAATTAAGATCGTTGAATGGAAACAACAGGATCCTCTTCATGCGGGCCGTGGTTCAGATACTTCCCGAGCCACACGTCGTCGATCCGGAAGAAGTTGAGGCGGCGAAGAGAAACCTTCAACAGATGATCCAGGAGGCGCTGTCGCTGCTTCCCAACGTACCGCCGGAAGTACGCGTCGCAGTGCTTGGCTCTGTTGAAGCGGTAAGGTTGGCATACTTCCTTGGTTCAATTCTCACCATGGGAGTTGAAGAAGAGCAGAAGATGCTCGAGGCAAATACTGCTGACGAATTGCTGCGGGTAGCGCACACCAACGTTGCTCGCGAACTCGAGATCCTCCAGTTACGCACAAAGATCGCTTCCGAAGCACAGTCGGAGATGGACAAAGCGCAACGTGACTACGTGCTTCGTCAGCAGATGCGCGCGATTCAAAAAGAACTTGGCGAAGACGAAGGCGGTGAAGCGGCCGAAGCGGCGTTGTTACGCGAACGCCTCGACAAAGCGCAACTGCCTGACGAGGTTCGCACCGAAGCCGAGCGTGAGTTAAGGCGCCTGGAAAGATTGCCTTCAGCGGCGCCCGATTATCACGTTATTCGCACCTATCTCGAATACGTTATCGAACTGCCGTGGTTGAAATCGTCAACAGACAAACTAGATCTAACTGAAGCTCGAAAGATTCTCGACGAAGATCACTACGGCCTGGAAGACGTTAAGGAACGCATTCTCGAATTTCTGGCTTGTCATAAAACTTCGACCAGACACCAAGAGTCCGATTCTGTTGTTCGTTGGACCTCCCGGTGTGGTGGTAAGACTTCGTTGGGTCGTTCAATTGCTCGATCGCTAGGCCGACAGTTTGAGCGATTGTCACCTGGTGGCGTTCGGGATGAAGCCGAACTGCGCGGACATCGTCGCACTTACATCGGTGCGTTGCCTGGTCGAATCATTCAATCGATTCGTCGCGCCGGTGTTAACAACCCCGTCGCGATGCTCGACGAGATCGACAAGCTAGGTAACGACTACCGGGGCGATCCAGCAGCTGCGTTGTTAGAGATTCTCGATCCGCAACAGAACAACTCGTTCAGAGATCACTATCTCGACTTGCCGTTTGACCTATCGAATACCTTCTTCATCGCAACGGCGAATCAACTGGGTCCTATTCCGACACCTCTGCGCGATCGCATGGAGATGATTCGTTTGGCCGGCTTACAGCGATCGCGAGAAACTCCAGATCGCAAAACGCTTCATTTAGTTCCGCGTCAGATCCAGGAGAACGGTCTCAACAACGCGCAACTGAAGATCGAAGAAGATGCACTCGAATTGATTGCCACGAGATATACACGCGAAGCAGGTGTCGAGACAGCTCGAACGAAACATTGGCAGCGTTGCTCGCAAAGTGGCGTTGAAGATTGCCCAGGCTCAAGCCGAGGCCGTCACCGTTAATGAGACGAGTGTTCGGGAACTTCTCGGTCCTCCACGGTTCTATCCGGAACAGGCCAGAAAAGAGTTGCCTGCCGGCGTGGCGACTGGAATGGCGTGGACAGAGATGGGCGGTGAAGTCTTGTTCATCGAAGCCACATTGTTGCCGGGCGGTCGTGGGCTTGACGATCACGGGCCAACTTGGTGAAGTAATGCAGGAGTCGGCACGCGCCGCTCAGTCATACTTGTGGTCACACGGCGCTGAGTTTGGTATCAATCCGGAGATGTTCAAGAGTTACGGTGTTCACCTGCACGTTCCGGCGGGAGCAATTCCGAAGGACGGACCGAGCGCAGGTGTGACGATCACCTCTGCACTCGCTTCGCTCTATACAGGCCGAAGAGTCAGACCAGACACAGCGATGACCGGTGAGATTACTTTGTCGGGTTTGGTGTTTCCGATTGGTGGTGTGAAAGAGAAAGTGTTGGCCGCCTATCGAGCAGGCATTCGCAGGATCTTGTTGCCGAGTCGAAACGAAGCTGACGTGGACGACATACCTGCGGATGTGCGCGAGGAGCTTCAGATAGTTTTTGTTTCGCGGATTAGTGAAGTGATCGACGCGGCGCTGGAAGTGTTGGTCGCTAATCTACCACCGCCAGCGATCATTACCGACACGGGACGAAGTGGTGGGCGAAGCGAAATCGAACCAATATCGCTAAAGCAGAGTTAACCATCCCAGTTCGCTTGGGACTCTAGTTGAAGGGAACCTAGCTATTCATGGTCACGTCTCGGACTTCTGCAAGAACTCACGCCGCCAGTCCCAATTCTTGTCGCTTCGAAATCCTGGCTACGTACTCGTTTCCCGGAAGCACTAACCCAAAATCGTTGTCGATGAGTACTTCAGCATCGTCTGCATATGAGTACCAGCAGTTCTTTGGTGAATTGTACGTCGCTATAGTTCAGTAAGAGTTCGTAGTGTGATCCAGCTTCAGATAACTCAGTTATGAAATAAGCGCGACTGGATGGCCCGAAAGCGACGATATTTCCGTCAGCCGTATTCTCAACCTGCCAAAATGGCGACAATCGTTCGCGAACAGCGTCTAAACTAAATGGCTTTTTAGATGTGATGACTATCGTGTCCACAGTTCTTAGGGTCAAACCTCTGGACCAAATCTAATTCGCCAGGCTCGAATCGCTACGAAGAAAAAGTAGGCCAGGAAAGGAAACTGTATTAGGAAGAGAACTATAGCCAATTTAGTGGTGGTGACGTCCTCCCCTAGACTCAAGAACCTGCCGAGTAGCAAACCGGGAAAGTTCACTAATACGCCGACCCAGCCTGCTATTGAAAAGGCACCTTCCGGTCCCGCATGGCCCATGGTACTCGAACATGGCTACAAGTGAGCCCGCTTCAATAACAGCCGCCGGAAACGATACCACCACAAAAGCTTGCACATCCCAAGTGTGAACTCGTTTCAAAAATTGCGTACATTCGACATGCCAACCTTACGTTAGTGACGTTAGTTTTGTATCGATGATGGAAGCCCTTGTAAGTGCGTCACCGGCCGGCTCACTGGGCGCAACCGCGTTGCGGTTGGATCATTCAAACCGCGTTACCCAGGGTAGCCGAAGCGGCAACCCTGGGCTTTGGGACGGAACCGCGTTGCGGTTGCCAGATCACTTCAACGCTCTCACTTGCATTGCATTTAAACGCGCCCACACGCATTGAACTTCTAACTTGGCTGATCCACATCTCTTTAACTTGAATCCACTCTAACCCGAATCCACGTCTTTGACTTGAATCTACTTCAGAAAAAAGGCGCCAGTGTCGTTACGCTGGCGCCCTTTGATTAACGAAGCATCGTCCGATTACGGCAAGGCTTCGATGTTGATGTAGTAGCGGAACGCGCCGGTTTGCGTGAACTCCAAGCAGGAATTGCAGGTTGATGGTCGCGCCATTTGCGAGTGGGGTACCGAGCGTGATTGTGGCTGCACTCATAGTTGAGTTAATACCGCCACCGTTCGGTTGTGTCGGTGGCGCGTCGACGGTGGTTCCTTCTACCGTCGCATTTCCTCCGCCCGTCAGTGCCGCGATTATTTGACCCGGGTTATACGGCCTGATATCCGCGATTCCGGCAGGAGTCGGGAATACAGTCATGTCGATAATTCGGATTCGCAATTTAGTTACAGGCGCACCCGTGTTATTCGTGACTGCCCGTCATAATCGACATCGTTCGAACGTCGAGTTGTTACCTGGATTCGAGTTAGATCACGAAGCGCGATTCGAGGCAAAGTAGCCGGTGCCCCAGGATCGATAACGCCAACCAAAAACCCGGTGTTGCGAAGCAGTGGCGACGCCAGGTTCTCTGGACCAGGCGCACCCAACTTCTGAGTGACGCCGGCGATGAATGTTCCCTGCGTATCGCCGAGTTGGAAGTCGGCATTGTTGTTGTTGCTATCCACTGGCGTGGAGCTTGGACAGATTCCGAAGTTTCAATCGCTCCACCCTTACCGCACTGGTCGCGCTGGAAGCTATATTCCGCGGTGCTGCCGCTAACTGGCGGAAGGTTTGTGCCCTCTCGAAGCAGGTCGCAAACGCCGCCGCCCGTATTCGCTCCAAAACCAACTGCATCAAGCCTGTTTACGGACGAGATACTCGTTACGTCTGCCGTGCTAAAGACCGCAACGTTGGTGTCGCTTTCCAAATTCTGCGCCAAGGTTAGATTGCCGGCGGCAGAACCACCCAGGCTGTAACTCGATCCCACCAGTAGATAATGACCACGAGCGGGAATCAGTGTTCCATTTGGAATAGTTCCGACGAGTACTGGAGTCGCGTTGCAGTCGACGCCCTTCTTGTAAACACCATAACCACCTGACGCGTCAGATGCGGCTACCGTCAGCGGGCTATTCGTGTTGTTGTGGACCTCGATAAAGTCGTCGTCTGGACCAGCAGGACCTGATGTTCTGAGTTCGGAAATCAGGAACGTACCGGCAGCATTAGCGACGGTGATCGTGCCGGTAGCCTGGCCATCAACGATGGTCCCATTTACCGCGTTCGAAAGATTCACCAGCAGCGTTTCATCTGTTTCCGTGTTATCGGCGTCAGACGAAACTGAAACAGCGACGGTCTTAATCTGTTGACCCTGCTGCGAAGTTAGTGTGGTTGTCGTAATCGCGGTGTAGTCAGAACCGGGCGTTGCCGGGTTCCCGCCACCAACCGCAGTTGCGTAATCGACCGCGGTACCACCAGCCGGAGCCGGTGCCGATAGCGCTACCGTGAACAGCATGTTGGTAGTGCCTGAAGTTGGTTCTGCGACGCGCGCGTCGAGCACCGAGATGTTCGGGTTCGTCACTGCCACCGACGTCGTGCGTTTCAGTGTCGTTACTTGTGTTGAAGTCTGCATTACCTACGTAGGTTGCTGTTATCACTCTGCCTACGCCGAGGGTGTTCAGTACCAACGAACAAGTGCCCGCCGCTACTGTTCCCGTGCAAGTCTCCACTCCACCGCTGACCGTGACGTTTACGTTACCGGTCGGTGTGCCTGTCTGCTGGGAGCATTCGCAGTGACTTGGTAGTTAACGGTTCACGGACTGACCCGGCGCTGATGGATCAGGCGCATCCGAAGTGATTAGAGTTGTTGTTGCAGCAGCGATTGACCGGTGTGTGGTGCGTTGGCCGACGTCGCTGGTGTTGTAGTTCGTATCCCCGCATAAGTCGCCGTGATGTTCTTGGCTCCTGCTGTGGTGGAAGTAAGGTTGCACGTACCGGCGCTGACAACCGCGACACGGTTTGCTGTTCCATCGCTGACCGATCACGTTCCCGGTGAGCGCGGCACCCAGGCTGCCCGGCGCACTCACAGTGACACTCCAGTTCACCGCATACGATTGACCTACCACTGTCGGCGTGCTGTTAAGCGTAGCCGCATTGGTGATCGTGGTTGCGGTATTGGCCTTGTTGACCGTGTGGTGGAGCGTTGGCCGACGTGCTGGTGTTGTAGTTCGCATCTCCAGCATACGTCGCCGTGATGTTCTTAGCTCCGGCGGTGGTAGAAGTAATGTTGCACGTACCGGCAGTGATAGCCGCCGTACAGTTTGCTGCACCATCGCTGACCGTGACGTTCCCGGTTAGCGCTGCGCCCACAGCGCCAGGTGCGTTCACCGTGACACTCCAGTTAACTGCATAGGATTGACCTACTACTGTCGGCGTACTGTTCAATGAAGCGGCGTTGGTAACCGTAGTAGTTGTGTCAGCCTTATTGACTGTGTGTGTGGGTCTCCGGCCGAGGCACTGCCGTTGTAGTTGGTGTCACCCGCATACGTGGCAGTGATTGTCTTCGCTCCCGCAGTAGTTGAAGTGATATTGCACGTACCGACACTGACGGCAGCGCTACAGTTTGCCGCTCCATCACTGACCGTTACGTTTCCGGTTAACGCTGCACCAACACTGCCCGGTGCATTCACGGTAACACTCCAGTTCACTGCATACGATTGACCAACAACGGTCGGCGCGTGCTGTTCAACGTCGCCGCGTTTGTGATCGTCGTAGTCGTGTTGGCTTTGTTGACCGTGTGGTGAAGCTCGGACTCGACGTACTGCCGGTGTAGTTAGTATCACCCGGCGTATGCGGCGGTGATCGACTTGGCTCCTGCCGTAGTCGGAAGTAAGGTTGCAAGTTCCGGCACTGACAGCCGCGACACAGTTTGCTGTGCCATCGCTGACCGTGACGTTCCCGGTTAGCGCTACGCCAAGTGCTCCAGGCGGGTTAACGGTGACGGCCCAGTTCACCGCATAGGATTCACCAACCACTGTGGGCGTGCGTGTTCAGACGACGCGGCGTTTGTGATTGTGGTCGTCGTAGCTGCTTTACTTACGACAACCGAGTTTGACGAAGTGTTGTTGCCTTCATTGCTCTCCACTATCACATTGCCTCGGATCGACTGCTGATATGCCTCCTCCACCTCGTGGATTTGCATAGGTAGCGACGCTATTGGCTGTCGCGGTCCACTGCACCTGGAAGCTGCCTCCACGCCTATCACAACGGCGCCATTAGCGGTGCAGCTCAGATCCTTGGTGCCGTTGATTGAACAAGCGACGGTACCGCTGTTAACTCCGGATAGCGTGATACTGGGCGTCGTTACCGTGTAGTTGATATCGACGCTATTCGGCAGGTTGTCGGTCAGTATTACCTGACCATTAGAGAAGTTAGCCGCGGTCGAAAAGGCGCCGCTGGCATTGCTGATTGTCTGCGTCCAGGTCCATGTTTGACCAACAACCGCAGCGTTGGAAACGTTGTTTGTCTTGACCGTGGTTAGGTCGGGACACTGGATGGTTATCTGCAGAGTTACCGTCACTGGCGTCGACGGCTACGTCAGCGCTGCCTGTTCCGCAAGACGCGCTCACTCCACCAGAAGTGAACGTGGCTGTCGCGTTGCCAAATGGGACTGTGGCGGTTCCCGCCGCACCTGAAGCACCGAGCCCTGACACTGTGTTGGTGTAAGTGAAGGTGTTTGTAGTTGTGCCTGTGATCGTAAAGATTCCATCATAACCAACCACGGTCACTCCACGAATCGTAACTTGCTGTCCATTGCTGAACCCGTGACTGTTCGAAGTTATAGTTACAGTCGTGCCTGATTCAGTTGCTGACGCAATGCTGACAACTCTTTGTATCGCATTGACCTGGTTTGAGAGAGCGCCCTTCACTGGATTGCTCCAGGTAACCGGAACGCCAGCCATCGAGAACAGGTTGGATGCTGCTACCGCAGCGTTACTGGAGTTAGTAAGAAAATCAGCGGTTATCGTTGTGTGCCGAGTTCAGCAAGATTGAGGCAGGACTCGCTGCGGCTCGTAACACCAAAAAAGTTGGGAACGGTTACGGTCCCTGATGTCTTACCGGTCGAGCCGCTGTTTGGAAGCCCACCAGCAATTCGTCGCGGTTATGGTGGTACTCGGCTGCGGCTGAAATCGGTTGAGCCTGTCGGTGCTGTATTAGTTACGAAAACGGAGCAAAGTTGACATTGATGTTGTGAGTGGCATCCGCCACCAGCCGAGGCTATGGCACCGCCAATTTGAGCTGAATTGCTAACGAAGGTGCTTCCGTTAATCGTCGCAAGACCACCCGATTCATTATAGTAACCACCTCCTCCCAGCGCACCTGCTCCGGGTGCCGTGTTGCTCAGGAATGAAGTGTTGGTGATCGACTTCGTTGCGTAAGGTACCGGCAGTCGCACTTGTTATTTAGCGCCTGCGCCGTTACCGCCTGTGGAGTCGTTGTTGTTCTGAATTACTGAATTGCTGAGAATAAAGTTCTTGTTCGTATCATTCGTAACCGACTGGTATATACCGGCTCCGCTTCCAGCAGACTGATTACCGCAATTGGTCTGCAGCCTGGCTCGGACAGGCGTGCCGGCCGCTACCGTTCCACCAATCGTCGAGTTTGTAACCGTCAGACTGCCCGCGCCGCTTGCCGATGCCCGCGCCGACCGGGTGATCCGCCACCGCTCAGTGCGGTTGTTTGTCATCACTACTGGCGTTAAAGCGTGGAGGCATCGTTCACGCCTCCGGTCACCACACCGCCAGCGCCTACTCCCCGACGTATCTCTACCGCCGAAAACCGTGACGCCCGACATCGTGAAGTCAAAACTTCCGAGAAGGGGAGCGTCGACGCACATCACGCGATCGTTAGGTGTGGTGCCTTTGATGAAGGTCGTGCCCGACCCGCCACCCAGGATCGTCGTTCCATCACCAGACAGATCCAGGTCACCAGTGTTTGGTGAACCACATATTACCGGCTTCCGCTGTTCCATCGATGGTAAGCGAGTAGGTTCCTGATGGCAGATTGATCGTGGCCGGTACGTTGCCGGCGATGTTTGAAAACTGGATCGCCCCACGCAGACTGCAGTCGTTTGCTGCACCGGTACAAGCTGCGGCAGGCGCAACCGGATCGTCAATTCGATCGACGGTAATGTTTGTGGCTACCAGGGGAACAATCGAGGCCGAGTCTTGATTTGGATCTGCCATTACGATATCGCGGTTGCCGTTGGCCTTCTGTCGAAAGGATGCCATTGCTATGGGTGAACCCGCTTGCATCGTAAAGCCGGTTCGACTGATTGCCAGTGAACCATCCGGCAATTGAGACGTGCCTCTGCCGGTGAAGTCGCTGACCATCATGCGGCGTGCCTTTGGCTGAGTCGCCTAAGACAAACAGATCTTCAGTTGACGCTGCCGAAACATGTGCGGCCTGAAGTTTCGCTGAGGGCGAGACTCCTGAATCGAGTTGGCCTGGCAACCATCCAGCTGACTGGGTCCACTGGAAGCGGGCGCCTCCGGTTCTGGTCGGGTATTCAGACGACCGCGAAGTCGTTCAGTCTGTTCTTCCGGAGTATACGGACGAGTATCGAGATCACTGCGTCGCAGGAGTTCTATTAAGCCATCACTGGTTAGCACGCTGATCTCAGAAACTGCATGCCGGTCATTGAGGAAAGTCACCCACTGCCATCGACTCAACTGCGAATGGCAAGGAAATCTGTTCGGCAACGAGTCCACTCGAAAACGATGATTGGCCATGAATGATTTCGACATTCGGGCCGGAAAGAAAGGCGAGGTCGCTTAAACTCGTCGCCGTCTAAACCGGAGAACGCCAAATCTCGAGCGTCGTCATAGAACGCGGAACAACCGACGGACGTGCTGTTCAAGGCGCCCGAAGCGCCGTCGAAAATCAAAACCTGTGAGCCACCCAGACCTATCGACGCCCACCGCGATGTCGGCCCCTGCCATCGGGTATACCGAATTCACCTGTTGCCAAAGCGGTAACACCGCCAGCCAGACTAACTGGACTCTGGATCCGACAACCCGCCAGGTACGACTGCCCATCAAAACGTATAGGCCGCCTCCCGAAGCAGCCGCCAGAACGTCCGGGTTGCCGTCGGCGTTGAGATCGGCAATGCTCAGAAAATCAATTCGCTCTGGCTTAAAGTTGTAGTGTCTTAGTGTCAGCCAGGAATGACGGCGGGTCGTAACCTTCTTGAATTCTTTGCAGTAACGCTTCGTCTTTTGGCGCGTACGCATCAGGGTTACCACGTTGCACCGTTATCCATCCGGCGCCTCGGGTTGTGCCGAAGCCTGTAATTAGATCAGGAACAGCGTCGTTATCGAGATCTCCTGAGGCAACGGACAGCGCCTTCGTCGCGCTCTTGGCGTTTGTCGCCACGCTCTGCTTACGCTGAGCGACCTTGTAACGCCGGTTTAAAGTTTGGACCGATCTGCCTGACAGTTGTCGGAGGAGCAACTTCCGCGTGTGAGCTGGTGGCCCAATAAGACGCCACGACTATGGAGCACGCGACACAGGCTGCAAGAGTGAGGATTATGAATGGCAATGATCTTTTTCGCAGTTTGCTAATAACAAAAGCGAGGTTTGTTTGGGCCAAGCGAAACGAGGGAATTAAAGCGCAGCATTGCAATTCTCCTTTGATCTGGTGAAGGCGGTTTCAGAGCTGAGTGCTCAAAAATCGCATAAGTTGGGTTGACCTAGTCATAGTCATTGAAGGAGGCTGACAACATAGAGCTTGAGTGGGGTATTCGTAAAACAAAGCCGTCGTCTCAAGCACTGGAGTGAACGACTCACGAAACACGGTTACGGGCAACTCGACGCACGAGGAGATTGGCCTCGTGTCGTGAGTTGCCCGAATGTCCTTCTTGATTGGAAAAGCCCCTTGTAAACATCTCCACTTCAAGTGGAACTTCCCCGGCAATGTACTTTGACGGCTGATGCTCGCGCTGACGCTAACCTCCGCAGTCAGCAGTCGAGCTGTCCGATATTGTCCACGCGGCGTTCCGTCACACGAAACGTTGTTGTAGTAGAAACAGCCATTCTGATCTTCAGCAATGACGCGAACGGTTGAACCATCGCAGCTTATACCAGTTGACGGTAAAAGAGCCGCCAGTGGTGATTGCTGAATCGAGCCACGATCAGGTCCCCAGTTGTCCGGACTACCAACTGCTACGTAGACGTGCCGGATGTCCTTCTGGGAACTGTTGGTGATTGTGACGTTAAATCGAGGTTGCTCGTCGGGGTACTGCTGCCAAAGACATTGGCGGGACAACCGAGACAACCGCGATTTGACCAGTAAGCAACCAGGCAAGCAACGTCCGATTGAACAGCACATGATGCTTCTCATCGTCATACTCCTCGGTTGAAATGTTTCCCCTTACGGGCAGTTTCCGCTGACCGTGTAGCGCACGCCATCTATCAACCGCCGCCTGGCCATTCTGCGAGAGCGGCACCGTCACTACTTGGCCGTCACCGTGGTCAGTTGAGGGCCGAACACGTCGGCCAGCGATGAAGGCGATGGTGTAGACACGACCGTCGAAGATTGCCGATCGCGTTCCGCGCGTAACTGAACCGACTTGCAATCTGCGGCGGCGATGACGATGTCGTTCGTTGTATTGCCGTCACCTCCGCTCGGGTTCTCGTCCGGAGCCTCGTCGCTGGTAACCTGGAGAATCTTGACGCTGTTAATTGTGACTCCAGCATCGCAAGCATCCGAGGCGCTTTGGACGAGATCCGCTACGGTAACCGTCTCGTACTTGTGATTGGGTGGCCACAACTGAATGCTCACGTTCTTCAACGTGATCGTTGGACCAGCCTGCACTCACCGCGAGCGTTCGCACTTTGCGTTGCCGTACCGCACGATCCGGTGGTCTCAACCGTGTAGGCACCATCGATCGCCCGGGTTGACATTGCTGATGGATAGCGTGCTTGTTGTCGCACCGTTAGTGATCGTGACGCGGCCGCCAAGACTGCCAGCTGACCAACACCGTCACTCCTGCCTTCCACACGAAACTGAATGGACCAGTTCCCGTTGCTGTGGTAGTGAAGCTGCCAGCGCGGTAGTTCCTTCGCCAGTGTCGCTGACATCTGAAGGATCCGCTGTTGCGGCGGTTTGCGTTGACGGTTAGCGATGCGTTCCTAACTACCACCGTTCCGCAACTGCCGCTTACAGTGAGCGGTCACCGGATGGCCACTCAACGCTAAGCGAACCGGTCGGTACGCTAATGCTCGACGTGTCGCCACCGGAAAAAGCATTCCATCCACAGTCCATGCATAGTGAATGCTGGTTCCGCTCGCGGCGGTTGAGAAGCTGGCTGTCGCACCCTGGCGAACCAAGGTTCTGATTACCTGGTGTCGATGCCGTTGTGTTCTCTTGAACCGTTAGGGGTCGTTGGGCGTTTCTGACAACTGTGCCGCAGCTACCAGAGTGACGGTAGCTGGTAGACTCGGTGACCACCTGCACCTCAACGATCCCGTGCAGAACGCTGATGCTGGATGTATCGCCGCCAAACGCTACGCCATCGAGCGTCCACGCATAGTGGAGATTGTCGCCCGTAGCCGTGGTTAGAAGGCTTGCGGTTGCACCCTGGCAAACCACCTCGTCGGTCAACGCCGTCGCAGTAGTGTTTTGCCCTGGACGGCGGTCAAGCTGGCGTTCCCGAACAGCTGTTCACGCAGGGGTACCAGTAACTGCTGGCTGTCACCGGGTGACTGCCGGCGCTCAACGATCCGGTTGCCGTCGGAACATTGATACTCGAGGCATCGCCGCCAGAAGGCCGGAACCATCGACAGCCCACGCGCAGTGGATGATGTCGGTTCCGCTCGCGGCGGTTGAGAAGCTCGCGGTCGCGCCGCACACGCGACCGTTTGGTCAGCTGGAGTCGACGCCCGTTGTGGTTCTCTTGAAACCGTTAGGGTTGCGTTTCACGACAACGGTGCGCTGCAGCTACCGGTGACGGTAACTGAGACCGGGTGACCACCAACACTCAACGATCCCGGGGAACGCTGATGCTGGATGTACGCCACCAAACGCCACGCCATCGAGCCGTCCACGGCATGAGTGGAGATTGTCGCCCGTTGCCGTGGTCGAGAAGTTTTACGTTGACGACTCCCGGCAAACTGCCTGGGTCGGACACCACCGTCGCAGTAGTGTTTGCCTGGACAGTTAGGCTGGCATTTCCGACAACTGTGCCGCAGCTACCAGTAACTCGGGACTGACACTGGATGACTGCCGGGGCTCAACGATCCGGTCGGAACATTGATACTCCGAGGTATCGCCACCGAAGGCCGAACCATCGACAGTCCACGCGTAGTGGATGTTGTCACCGGTTGCTGTGGTGGAGGAGCTTGCAGTTGCACCCTGGCAAGCTGTTTGGTCTGCCGGCACTGTCGCGGTGGTGTTTGCTTGAACAGTCAGGTTGGCATTTCTAACAACTGTTCCGCAGCTACCAGTCACGGTGACGGTCACCGGGTGACTACCAGCACTCAACGCTCCAGTTGGAACAGTGATGTTGCAGTGTCACCACCGAACGGCGAGGCATCGACAGTCCACGCATAGTGGAGGTTGTCGCCGGTTGCCGTCGTGGAGAAGTTCGCATCAGTACCCTGGCAAACTGTCTGGTCCGCCGGAGTTGACGCGGTCGTGTTGGCTTGAACGGTGAGCGTGGCGGTCTGCGAGCTGAGCCACAGTCTCCCGTTGTTGTGACGCTGACCGTGTGCGCGGACCGACACTCACAGCGAGCCAGTCGAGAACACTAATGCTCACGTTATCGCCATCAAACGGGGATCCATCCACCGTCCATGCATAGTACGAAGACTCGTTCGGTTGCGAGTTGTTGAGGAGTTAGCAGTTGCACCCTGGCAGACTGTTTGATCCGGCGGATCTGAAGTAGTGGTTGTATTGACGGTCAACGATGCAGCAGGACCGCTCTGACCATCCAGCGCGTTGCGTCGGCGCTCGCCGCGCCCGCGCTGCTCGCCGCAGCAAGTGGCCGTAGCAACACCATTGATAAATCGGGTACTCGCGCTCGAGAGCGAACCGTTCGCCGCATCTGCCGAGAAGGGATCGTTGTGGGCGAGATCCGGAATCGCTACCAGGCCGTTCAACTCACTACGTCAGCGCCGGACCAGAGTTGCGCCCTTCAATGTCATAATGCGGTGCCCGTTTGTCGCCGTCCCGCGCACGGTGTTGAATTGTTTGGAATATTGCGAAGCGCGCAACGCAACCAGGACCAGAAGTTCCTGACGCTGGATGGCAGGTTCACGCCTGGTCCACTCGCAAAACTGCTTGCACTCCCGGCACCAGTTAAATCATTGGCGGTGGTCGTTCCACCCAGATTGGCGAGACCACCGCTACCGACTGCGGCAGTGTTGTTTTGCAATGCGGCTATAGTTGACCGTTGTGCGACCTCTGCATGTTTCAACCAACAACTCACCGCGAGCCGCCAGCGGTATTTGCGCTGAACGAACTCAACGGCTGACGGTCACGGCGCTGCCCACCGCCAGAAGAGTCCACCACCGACTGTTCCGGCGCCGTTTTCGCGTGGATTGCCGGAGAACGAACTGGCGCAAGAGACGCTCCCGGTGGTCCAACTTCGCCGACCGCACCGCCGCCATTACCATTCGCTACTGTTGAGTTGCCAGATGAGCCGTGCCTGGTCGAAAGTGAAAAGGAGCCGACTCCGAATGAGTCCGTGATAGATGCCCGCGCCACTTGCTGCAGGCAGTATTGTTTGAGAGTGGTTCCGCTGACGTTGAGCGTGCCAGCGCCGTTTCCGATACCGCCACCGGCTGGGCGATCCGCCTCCGGATGCGGCCGTTGACCAGTAACAATGCAATCCGTAATCGTTCGTGACGTCACCAAAGCCGCCGGAATAATCCCACCACCACCGACACCGTTTGTTTCATGGCCTCCGCCGGATATGGTGACCCCGGAAATACTGGAGTGAAACCGCCAGACCAGGTTCGCATCAACACATCGCTCGACGCGATCGTTTGGCAGTCTGGTGACTGATTGTCGTGCAGCTGCGCCGGCGCCGACGATCGAAGCGTCATTAAGCCGGCAATGTTCGGTCGCCAATATTCTCGTCGAGGACAAAAACCAATTTCCGCGCTGCCGTCTGTTGTTAGATTATACGCGTTCCAGCGGGGAGATTGATGGTGGTACCAGAAGGTTGGCATTCGCGAAGATCGTTGCGCCACGCAAACTGCGTCATTTGGGCGCCAGTACGCAGATGCGGTGAAACTATCGTCTGTACGATCAACCGTGATAGTTGCGAATACGGGAGGACTCACAATCGGGCGAACTCATACTGGCCGCTGGCCTTTTCATTCGATTGGCGCGCAACGCGTTCGGGGGAAGTTTTTTACTGGCAGCGCCGTCCGCTTGCTCTTTGATTCAGGCATTCCGCGCTGTTAAAAAAGCACCGAAGCATATAGAGACGATCGCTATCATGGCGATCAGTAGAGACGACGTCAGGGATGTTCTCAACGAACGGGGTGTTTATTGTTTCTCGCGAGAGACATGTAGACTCCTTGTCAGGGCTCGGTCAGGCGGTTCCAGTTCAGAGCTTTCAGACGAACTGCGGAGCAAACCGAACTGCACGCAAAGGGCCTCGAGTCACCTTGCGAGGGTGAAGAATTCAAGGTGACTATCGGCTGTGATTGACTAACTCTTCAATGTGGGCCGTAGGCCAGGTCAAGACATCAACCGCGCGGCAGAAAAACTCCCTGCATTGTGCGCGATGATGAACGTCAAGACCGGGTACGGATGCATGTTGTTGTGCGGGAGACTCCCTCACGCGCCACTCACCTGCGGGCTCATTACGCCTCCCGCCGAGGCACGGGCCGGTACCCGGCGCCGTGCCTCAATACAGACATGCCCAGGCTCCACGTTGCACCAGCGGGACTAATGTTTGGCGCCTCCCCCTGCACTATTACCGACGGCTCCGATGCGTTGTGCGTGCGCGGGTATCTCCGACTGAATAAGCGTGACAGACTGCTCACCAGCCTGCTCACCCAAAAACCTATCGGACAAGCCAGCGCCCTGTCCCTGTCCCATGGGTGCACTACCCTGTAAATTCGGCAGCGCAAAAGTGCTTTTACCGTCACCGCCGTAGAACGTTCCCAGCAAGGAGAACAACGCGGTGTTTTGAGATATAGGCATTAACTGCCCATCGCAAGTCGCCCAACCGGTCGGGGCGAAGTTGCCAGCGAAGATTCTAATTTCAGCTACAAACGGACTAGTCATTCTTCCACTCCTTCCAGTTAGTTTTGGCTCGGGAAAACTCCTGCAAGGCGATGATGAAATTCAGAGACGAGATAAGGCGACATATTCTCGTGCGGCTGACTACCACCAACAGGATTAGTGGCCTGCGGCAACAACGCAGCAGTATTCGGTCCCGCTGTCGAGTAAATACTCTTGCCTCCATCGGCCCAGTAGTTGCTCGTCACCACGCCCAGGTTGGCAGCGCCCGCGGTAACGTTGCAGTTGGGAACGTGGGTGAGCGGCCAGTTCAGAAATGTTAGAGTGTGGAGCAGTCTCGCCACCTCTCTCCCTAAAACAAATCCTTGCCCGGTGTATATCGGTGTTCGCCCCTCGAAGATCCGGAAGCGCAAAGGTAGTTCGGCCATCACCACCGTATGTCGTACCCCAATATCGAGAACAGCGCCTGGTTTTGATTTATAGGCTAAAACTCGCCCGTTGCAGAAGGCCCATCCCTCGGGAGCGAAATTCCACGAAATAATCTTAATCTCACCTAAATATGGTGTTCCCATGTCGCCTCCTTATTGATGCGGGAAGATTCCGAAGAGAGAAATGATGAAGTTCAGGCACAGGTAAGGCATCATGTTGTCGTGCGGCTGAGCCTCCACTGATACCCAGTGCCTGCGCATTCAGGTTCGACACGCCGGTACTGCACCGGTTACGCGGCGTTGTAAGCGGCGCCGTCGGGAAAGTTGGCCCGAACGGCACCGGCCGTGAGTCGTCGAATTACCATTGGCGGAGGTGCTCCCCGCTCGGCACGTGGTTGTGCGAGGGACCGCGCTTACCGTCAGCGTGACGGTCTCCGACTCCTCCCTTTCTCTCCTGTTGAAAACTTGCTCCCCACGTGCGATTGGAACCCGACCTTGAAGGTCAGGAAGCGCAAAAGTCTCTTGTCCGTCACACCGCCATACGTCGTCCCGATGAGGTTAAAGAGCGATACTCGTGTTCCTGGAAATCGGCAATAGCTGCCCCGGCACAAGCATGCCCAGCCGGCGGGAGCAAAATTGCCGCCAAACGTTCGGATGCTCTCCGACTTTTATAAGTGACTACTCATACCTACTAACTCCTCTCGTATTTCTGAAGCCTGACGAAGGCGTCTCTATCGGAGAGCTTTTTCAGTCAGGATTAAAAACAGCCTCGTAGTCGACTCGCCTTGCTCGATCTCTTCCGATAGGCACCTAACACAAAATCCTCAAAACGCGTCTACCAGCATCGTGTTCAAGTGCGGTAAGTGCTCTGACGTAAGACAAACTCTCCCGGACCTTTGAAAACGATCGAAAAGCTTTCTGCCTCCGTTGCTTACGATCCCAGATCTGAAACTCGGCTCAGGTTGAGTTCAATTGATCTAACCCCTCAACAACAAGCGTGAACTTCGTATTGATCTGATCGGCAAACGTTTCGAGTGAGCGCTTCAGTCACGAGTTAAAACCTGCCTTCACTTGTGTCTTCAGCACCCTCGCTCGACTTCGGAGACCATTCCATTGCGAGGTAAAAACCTTCTTCACGAATCTCTTGAAACCAAATCGCGAGTACAACCTAAACGCCGGGTTGTAACTTTCCACGTGCAACGTAACTTTCTTTCCTGTCTCTTCCGCTTCCGCCATCAGCTCTTTGATAAACTTCGAACCGACACCCGCACTTCTGTGTTCCGGGTAAGAGCGCAATATCCATCAAACAGATTTCATCGGCTGAGCGGTCAACAATCATCCGGCCGATCGCTAGCTCATCACGCATGACAATGAGCCACTCAGCTTGAGGTCGATTCTGAAATACGAGGCACGTTGAGCATTGAATTGGCATTTCCAAGAACGATTGCTTCTGCTCCTCGGTCCAGGGAACGACTGACATTTCGTCGCAGCGCGGGTGCTTGCGTAAACCTGAAATGAGAAAGCATCGTCTTCTGAAGTAGCTGGACGTAACGACAAAACCATAGGTCGCTATGAAGACAAAGAAGCAGCCAAACTACCTGGTAGTAATAATTGCTTCGTATAGTCCCGCATCATGTTTGCCGACCGGAACAATGAATAGAGTGAACTGTTCGCCTTTTGAATGTTCGATTACGTAGGTGTTTTGGCCTAAGCGTACGCCTTTATCAGGATCCTTAAATAACAGCGAAAAGCTTTCGCGCCCGGCCATCTTGCGACCCCTTAGTAGCCTTAAGGTCAGTGATTTTTTCAAAACGACCTCAACCCTATCGAGCGGGCCACCATGTATGAAAACGTTGAGTTGAGGTACGGAAGAACGGCCTGAATGCTATAGCCTCGTGAAGGCCGGGAGACTTTCCTTTTGCTGCGCTAGCAACTACTGCAGGGACTCCGGCACCCAGTGCACCACATAGTACTAACTCTGAAGGAAATTTCGACGCGACGTGGCCATTTTTCCAACCTCCTAGGCGTTTTGTAAGAAGAAAGGGACTGCACCAAGGAACTAAAGTCTGTTCCCTAGTTACGAGAAGCAATACTGGCAGGATCTTTCGTCGGGGGTAGCCGTCCCTTTGACAGGGTTGAGGCCGAAAGATCTTGATGAACTTATTGGATTCCCAAACGCCTTCGAGATGGAACCTTTGCGGGCTATCGGGAACGGTGCGAGCGCAATATATATCGAACCGAGAATGATTACAAGCAAGAGAATCTTGCTCGCTTGCATTTTCCTCAAGGGCTTTGACCGCCTTCCAGTTAGATACCAGAGACTTTTACGGGGCTTGTTCATAACGAGTGCCATGAAGAGGTCGATCTCGGGTGTGAAGTGGTAGCCCGCCGCGCAGTGGTGAAAACGACAAGCCGATCCAGATCAGAAGCTTCTTTGCCGCGTCACCATAATGCCGCTCAAACTCATTCGTTGGACCACATGCGGAGTAAGCCATTGCCGGCAGATCATGACTGCGAGAATGATGATTCAAACATAAGATCCTCAGTTTCGCTTACGTCCATCCAGGATTGAAGCCTCGATCGTTTACCGCTGCTAAGAAGTTCTTCAGCGGAACTAATCTCACACCTCGAATCCCATTTGAGTCGCGCATTTCCTTACGTGTCCAAAGTGGATTGAAAAACTCCTCATGGTTCAATTGAATGGCCTGGACCGGGTACGAGTTTTCACCGCCATACTCCGTAACAATGAAGCGGCCGCCCTCGCGCAAATGCTTCCAGGCCCTGTTCCAAAAACTCAAAGACACCAGAGTTGACTAGAGTGACTGATCTGAGATTGGGCGGCGACTCAAGCGAATACTTCTCAACCCATCGACGGCCTGGGCCATCCCACGCCTCGACCATTCTTCCGTCGCGAGTACGTCGAACCTCAGCGACAGGAAAGTCGGCAATCACCTCGTTGGGAAACGAGTAGGTCAAAGGTCTCTGCCAGGAAGGTCAAGCTCCGTCGCATTCTGATGGAAGTGCGTAACTTCAAAGCCACTTTCTGCCAGCGCTCGTTCTCGTGTCCAATCAAGACCGGCGACAAATCGAGGATGTGATAGTTGAGGTCGATCCCTCTTCGTTGCGATTCCTCAGATGAATGATGAAGCAAGAAAGATCCCGTTCCTCCTCCGATCCTCGGGACATCCAACTCTTTGCTTTTCGAATGGGCCAAAGAGCTGAAGCGCAGAACCTGGCTCCGTAGCTGCGTCCCATCGAACACTTCGCCAGCGAATCAAGAAACGCGTGATTAATCGCGGGCTCGATTTGATCAAACTCCCAACCACCGTCTTCGATACCACGCAAATGAAACTCTGTGACTGAATCAGTTTCGCTAGCTGACTCTGCTTCTCCTGCGTGAAACAAATCTCTGCCAATGATGTTGCACGGCGAATGGATTGGCAGAATCTTCTTTGTTCGAAGTCAGCTTGATGAGCTGCCGCATCGAGGGTGGTCAGAAATTCCAACGCTTCTTTGGCATCGCCGGGATTCGCATCTACGTGCACGAGTATCTGGCGCAAGGTGTTTGTTCCGTCAGCGTTCGCGAAGAGTGTCGGACGCCAAAGGCGAAAGAGGCTTCTTCAACTAACTGTTGGCAGATCGTTTTGTCGGCGTCCGAGTACATACTCGTCCATCGGAATTCGAACCACGACAAGTTCGCCGCTCGTTAATCGATAACCCGACCGCAGGGTTTTGCAACGGGCGAACAACATAGTGATCCAGAAATCTAACTATGGGATCATGGTCGGTCTCGATCAAAAAACCGAGACGAATCAGATCTACGAATTCCGTTGTTTGGAACCGGCTGATTCTCTAACTGCGCCAGATCAAGGTGCACTTCAGCCCTGCTTGCGCACGGCTGTAACAAACATTTGCAGACTCGTAGTGAATTCGACAATTTCACCAGACAAACGATGAAAGAGTCCGTACTGAATTGCTCCCCTGGTCAGACGATTCTCAATAGTTTCCAGGTAAGGACTTAATTTGTAGGCGGTCATCTTTGAAGGCAGGGCTAACTATTTGCTCTTCATCTTTTCTTTAGCTGAAGATTTCTGATCAATCTGTGTAAATAATTTGGATGGACGCCGAGCAATTTCGCCGCATCGGTGTAGTTTCCGCATGTGCCTGGTCCATCGCATTCAGAATAATGCGTCTCTTTGTTTCGACTACGGCTTCGTGATAGCCGGTTGGTGAAGCTCCGGTCTCACGTTCAAGAATTGCTTCCGGTAAATCTTCGGCGAGAATCAGTTCCGTAGTTGCCTAATACCACCGCGCGCTCAATTGCGTTTTCCAATTCGCGAACGTTACCCGGCCATTCGTAGTCGAGCAAATAGGCTCGAGCCTCTTCTGAAACTCCATTTACTCGTCGATTACATTTCGCGCTGTACTTCTGCGCAAAATAATTTGCGAGAAGTAACGGAATGTCTTCCTTCCGTTCCCGTAGTTTCGGCATTTCAAAAGAAACAACGTTGAGTCGATAAAAAGATCCCGACGAAATTCTCCCGCTTCGATTGCCTCTTCAAGATTCTTAAGCAATACGTAACTGG
>ERZ1370068.2391-contig-1544_pt1 | contig 40149 bp, 61 predicted proteins | sample MGYA00561227_ERZ1370068 | MGnify/ENA primary metagenome ERZ1370068 (study PRJEB38410, sample SAMEA6850437) | metagenome | study: Metagenomic assessment of the ecological functions of the soil: analysis of the soil microbiota associated with the... | reverse complement strand
TACTTCAGTTACGTGCTCCACAACCTCGGCGCCGAACACGACGGCGGCGATGCGCCGGCGCCTGCGGAGGGTAGGTCCGGGCTACATCATGTGGCCTTCGCTCGACAGCGGCGTTCGACAGTTCTCTCAGTGCAGCGTCACGACGATGCAGCAGGAAGATCTCCTCGCGCTCGCTGTGCCTGACGAGCGCCTCGGTCGCCGATGCAACCGTGACGCTCACTGCCATCGGTCCACGACCGCCCGAACTCCAGACTCCGATGACGCTCACGGCCACCGTCACCTCCGCAGGCGCGAGGCCTGGTTCAGGGGCGCCAGCATCGGCGCTCAGCATTCCCGCGACCGTGAACGCGACGTCGATCGCCGCATCGGCCGGGACGCCGTGCGTTGACCCCGACACCGAATTGCGTGCTCGGCGACATCCCGTCTGGCGAACAGCGGCCCGTCACCATCGCCGCGACGCCGATCGCCGAGACTCCACAGGCTCCCGCGCACCACGGAACTCACGGCAGCAAAACGACCGGAGTCCTGAACAGCAACACCGCTTTCACTGAATTCGCCGTGGTCAACAACGCGGATGCAGAAGCGTGTCGGAACTGCCCGGATCCGCCTCGGTGCGCACCGGTGACCCGGTGGATCGCCACCGATCACCATCCAAGCCGATCCCGGGCGCGGTGGTCAGAAGCGCGCGCATTGATCTTCGCCTGCGGGGACTGAACCAGGTCGCTTACACACCGAGCGTTGGCACCTGCACGATCTTTCGGCAAAGTTGCGTGCTGGGCGACCTTAGCCTGCAGCCGGGAGCCAGGGTGACACTCCTCGCAGTCCACGGCGTGGCCGCCAGCGCCGGCACCTTCCGGCGCTCCATTCGCCTCGATACGCAGAACGAGATCACGGCAGCAGCAACTTCGCGACCTTTGGCCACGACGATCGACGCCTTCAGCTCAATGTTTCGAGTCACCGGCATGGCGATCGCCACGATCAAATGTGGGGGCCACGCACACCCGCAGTTCGTCATTCGCAATACCGGTGGCGTGCGTACGGCCACCACCAATGTCGGCGTACGACTGACCAGCGATTTCTGGGCGCCCATCCGGACCGCGGTGGTGACGGGAGGTACCTGCGTGGGTCGACAGCGGGTACCCGGCCAATTGTCAGCTCGGCGACATGCCCGCGGGACGACATTCGCACCGTCCCGGTAACGGTGCTGGCGGTCGGCGCTGCACGAATTTCAGCCAGCTGTCGGGCCGGGTTTCCGCGGATGTGGACGATAAATATATCGACAACGACGCCACCAACGGACTCCAGATCCGGAACCCGGCGGACCTAGGGCGTGTTCTCGACTGGTGGGACGAGTCGCGTGGAGAGCCGCGCAGCTACGGATCGCGACTACTATCTATTCAGGGCATCCGACCATGGCGGCGACCGATTTTGTCGCGACCGTCGAGTTGCCGGATCCAGTGCGCCTCACGGCGCTCGCGTTGTCCGGGACCACCTGCGAGGATCATCGACCCCCGGCAACGGGCCGCCGCACGGCAGGCGACACTCGCTCACCAGATTGACTCAGCGAGATTCTCATCGCGGCGATTGGCGACGCTCCCCGGTGTCGTACCCGGTGCGCGTCGCGATTTCCGCGACCGGCGATGCGGACACCTCCGACACCAGCTCCGCCGAGTACAACGTGCAGATCACGCCATTCGCCGACGCCGGTGCTGACGCCCATCAACGTTCCGCAGTACGTGTTTCTCGGCCAGGGTTTACCAGTTCGAGACGCGACTCCGGACGATCGTGTCACGCGACGTGTTCCCAACGTGAGTTTCTGTGCTCACCTACCCGTGTCTCTTGTCGCCTAATTACCGCGCCCGCAGCTCACGGGCTGCGCGTCACCCAGCGCAGCGTCGACAATCGATACGACACCCTGTTGTGCCAGATATGGCACTGGTTCCCGCCAATACCGGACCGCCTGCTGCAATTCCGGCGCGGTGGCCTGTCGGCCGGAGACGGCGGGCGAGCCACTGCCGCCAGGCCCGGACGTCCTGGCCGCGCGACGTCAACTGGGACACAACAATGCCTCGGATGTTCCGGTCCAGGTGGTCGAGGATTCTCGACGTGGCGGTCGAACTGGCAGGCACATCGGCCACCGCGAGCGTGGGAACCAGCCTGGCGCGTTGCCGCGTATTACTCTGCTGCGCAGCCCAGGCAACGTACGACGCATCACCCTGAGAGCCGATCCCGCGGCATTCGCGTCCATCAAGTCGGTTTCTTCCGGTTGGGTATGCCTGGAGCCACGACGCTGGAATGTGGCCCGGTTGTTCTGGATGCCGGGAACGGAAACCAGCTTCGATATCACTCCTCGATACGCAGCAGGCCGGCACGTTTACGAGCAAAGGTGGCAGTGACCGCGGTCAGCGACACGAGATGCCGCGAACAATACGGCTGGACATTGCAGTGACCGTGAATGCGATCTCGACACCGCCCAGTTCGCCTCCCGCAGGGGGCGGCAGCTCTGGCGGAGGCGGAGGGGGAGGACGTTTCGACTGGCTGACGGCATTGCTGTTGGGTCTCCTGCTGGCGCACCGCTGGGCGAAGCAGTCGAGAATCAGCCTGTTCATCTTGAGCTGATCCGGCGTGTTCGCCGGGAGCTTCATCTCGCAATCCTGGAACTGCACGGGTTCGTGGCCTTGGACAACGCCGCGTTATGTCGCTGGCAGAAACCCTGTGTCCTGCGTCACTATTTATCCCGTCGACCAAATCCGGCCAGCAGCGGCGTCCAGTCCTACACGCTACTGTGCCGGCAGTGGGGGTCTGGCAGCGTCTTGTCGCGCGCCGGACCGTGGTTCGCCAATGATTGCAGGGGAGCAGGGTGCGAGCGACGGTCGGGTCGATTATCGCCAGTCAATTGGCCAATCAACTGGCTATTCATCTGCTTCATGGCCGCGGCGTCGGGCGCGTCCGCCCAGCAGATCCAGTTCGCCGAGCCAGTGCAGCTCGAGTGTCGCCGGTTCGTCGGCGGCTTTCGATGCGTTATGGGCGCCGTTTCGCGCTCACCCTCACCGATAACGAGCGCGTCCTCACCAAGCTGTCCGCGCAGCGCAAGCAGGAACTGCAGCGCTACCGCCTGTTGCGCGGCGCCCTGGAAGGTCAACCGCGATCCTGGGTGCGCCTCACCGAGAGCGCCACGGGCGTCGAAGGGGCCATCTGGGACGGCGCATGATCTCTATGCCGTGACGACCTACGGTCGAGTCGCGCCTTACCTGACCACGCCATTGTCTGCCGCGCCGGACCAGACCGTGGTGTACCGGCTCTCCGGATGCGCGCGATCTGTTGCCACAGGATTTCTGCGCAATGGGCTCGGACTCCGTGGGCACGCGCACAGCAGACTGCGCTCGACCAGTACCAGGCGCTGGTCGCGGATCTGCGGACGGCGTGCCGCAGAATTCGGATCCGGGGCAGATCACTCGCCAGATCGAAATCGCGCTGATCGCGGACAGCGACTTCGGCGCCGCTGTTTCCGATGACCCCACCGCGGCCATGCTGGCGCGCCTCAATATCGTCGAGGGCATATTCAGCGAACAGATCGGGTTGCTGGTGCTGGCCACCGACGTTCGGTCGATGCCGGCGAACGACGACCCTTTCACCAGCACTGATGCCACGACCCTGCTGGAACAGCTCGGCAAGTACCGCGAGGCCACGGCGGCGGTGCGGGCGCGCGGCCTGGCGCATCTCTTCACGGGCAAGGATCTCGATGGCACCACCGCCGGTATCGCCTACCTGGATTCGGCCTGCAGTGGCAGATCGTGGCGTGTCGCTGAGCCTCGCAGAGCTATGGCACGGCCATCTCCGCGTTGATCATGGCGCATGAAATGGGACAACTTCGGCGCGCCGCACGACGGCGAGGCCGGGCGGCGCCTGCGCGTCGACCGGCGGCGGTCACATCATCGGCGCCGGTGGTCAGCGGCTTTGCGACGTTCTCGCAGTGCAGCCGCAATGTCATGCAAGCGGCGCTCGCCTCGGCGAGCTGCGTGACCCGCGCCGACTTTGCGGACGCGGCGCTCGCGGCGGACTCGACCAGCCGCACCGTCGATGGCGGGTCAATTTCGAATTGCCCTGGGTGGTGCGCTCCAGTGGCACGACTCCGGTCGAAGACGTCGTGTTCACCGCCGTGCGCCTGCCTGATGAAGCGGGGCTGTCGATCGATGCGATCAGCGCCGAGGATGGCAGCTGCTCGGTTTCCGGGACCACGGCGAGCTGTTCGTTTGGCGTGCTCGCACCGGCGCGCAGCGCGCGCTGCGCGTGACAATGCACGGCACGCTCGCCGGCAACGTGAGCGCGCAGGGCTGGGTGAGCGCTGGCAACGATCAGCTCATGTCAACAACTCGCGCGATGTGGACATCACCATCCGCTCGGGCATCGACGCCGCGGTCACGCTGGCCACCAGCGCCGAAGAAGTGGCGCTGGGCGAGCCGCTGCAGCTCTTTGCCGATGTGAGCAGCCTGCGTGCGTTGCCGGTTCGCGATGCGGTGTTGTCACTGAATCTCAACCAGTCGGTGACTTCGGCCAGCATGCCGGGCGCAGACTGCGTGGCGCGGGCGTACTCGGTGACCTGCACGGTGGCCGAACTGCCAGGCGGAGCCACGCGCCGGCTCACCGTGCTGTCGAACACCGACGCGGCCGGGCCGCTGTACGCCGCCGCGAGCGTCACCGCCGCCGGCGATGGCGATCTCACCAACAATTCGGGCACGGCGCGCGCCTGGGTGCAGGCCGCACGCGACGTCGAGCTGACCGCCGGGCCCGCGGACGTGGAGCTGGCGGTTGGCGAAGCATATGAGCTGCCCCTGATGGTGCGCGCTCACGCGGTCCGCAGGCAACCGCTGCGGTGACGCTGCCGGTAGTGCTGCCACCGCGCGGCACCACGGTCGAGGTCGTCGATTCTGAAGGCGCGTCATGTAATCCGTGACCTCGACGGCCTGCGCTGCGAGCTCGGCGTCCTGGCGCCAGGCGCCACGCACATGGTGCTGCTGCGTGTGCAAGGTGACCACATCGTCCGCGCCTCTCATCATGGCCACCGCCGACGCGCTCGACGATGGTTGCCGCCGGCAATGATTCGGTCGCGGTGCAATTCCGCATCGACAATCCGATCGACCCGGCCTGTTGCTCCCCTCGGTGGCATCGGCATCGAAGATCGTGTCCTGGAAGGTTCCGTGGCGCTGCGCTCCGGACGGCCGCGAGACCGCGGTCGGCGCGACGCTCGGAGTTCCAGATCAGTGATGCCCGGCGTGTTGCGCAGCGCCGGGATACGACGGTGCACCCTGCGAACTCGTGACGCCGCAGCGGGCGCGTTGCATGCTGCCGCCCGTATCGAATGGCACCCAGCTGCAGGTCGACTACACCGCGCAGTTCGCCGAACCGGGAAGTTGCGAGGTGAATTTCACCCTGCAGACGCCCGGAGACACGGCGGCCGGCAACGACTCGCTGACTCGCGTCATCCTCGTGAGGCCATACAACGACATCGCCGTGTCGGGCGATCTCGACCTGACGCACCTGATGGTCGGCGACACGCGCGAGCACACCTTCACGGTGAAAGCCGGGCCGCGCGCGTTCGACAGCGCGCGTTTCATCGCGAAACATTTCCTGCCAGGCGTGCGCGTGGCTGCGATCCGGGCCAGCAAGGGCGATTGCCAGGTGGATGTCGAGGCGGGCGGCAGCTGCGAGTTTCACCGCGTTGCCGGCCGGCAGCGAGGTCGAGGTCACCGTAGGCTGGCAGGGCGAAGATCCTGCTGAAGGCGAAGTCATCGTCGGCGTTTCGACCGCCGGCGATGTGGCCTATGACCAACAACATCGTGCGCGGCCGCGCCGAAGTGATGGGGCCCACGGACCTTGAGCTGCGTATGGATACGGCGGTGAACGGCGCCGTCGGGGCAACGCTCGATTCCCGCCGATCACCATCGCGAATGGCGGCGAGAAGGCCTTCGGCACGAAGCCCAGGTCACGCTGCCGAGCGGCGTGACGCTGGTCTCCATGTCTGCGGCCCACGCCACTCTGCAGCGGAACGTCGGTTCTGGAGTGTGAGTTCGGCGAACTCGCCGCCAACAGCACCTCGATTGTTCACATCAGCGTGCGGGCCAATCAGCGCGGCAGCCTGCTGAGCACGCTCAAGCTGACGGCCATGAACGACACCAATCCGTCGAACGACAAGGGCGAGGTGGCACTCGAGATTACCGGCAGCACTGGCGGCGGCGGCCAGCAGTGGTGGGGGCGGTGGTGGGTCCTTCGAGTGGCTGACGCTGCGATGCTGGCTCACATGCGCGCGCGTCGTGTAGCTGGCGCGTGGCTCATAAAAACAAGTCCAATGGCACAACTCAATCGAAGCTGGTAAGGGTTTGCCCTAGCCGAACGCGCTTTGTGATCGGCGTTCGGCATTCTGTGAACCAGCAAATCACCTCAACGCCCTTCGCCGTGAAATGCATCCGCGCGTGCTTCGAACTCACCGATGACAATTGCCTGGTCGCCGACTGAGCGACAAGGCAACAAAGTGAAACATGTCGATGCGATTCTTGTCGGTTGCGGTCCTCCTGCTATTTGGGATTGCCGGATGTGCGACCACCACGCAGCAGGCAGAAGCGCGAGTTTCCACAAACCGTCCGGACAGTATCGACTCGTCGTCATGAAGCCGGATATTTGCGGTGAGCGTACTCACCGCCGGCGGACAGAAAGAACAACGCGAAGACTGGACGAATGCAGCGAGCGAGCACGTCCTGGCGTCACTCAAGGAACAACAGGCGAAGCGTGGAGGGTCGAGCCGAGGTGGTGTTTGCCAGCGCTCAGGCAGCGCTGGCCAGCTCTCGTCCGAACCGCTGGCTTCACGCAGAGCTCGTGCGCTCCTGGATGTGCACGATGTGGCAAAGCTGCGACGGAGAACGGCAAGTTCGACTGGACGCAAGGCGAGCCGGCGACGACGGCCCATGTGGCTGACGTTCGCCGTGCAACTGACCGTGGCCTGGCAAACGGTGTCCCATTCCTTACAGAGGCGTCGCTGTTGCTCACGAACGCCCACATGCGAGCCATCCGGCGACCATGACGGCGACGTTGATCGTGCCCTGGCCGCCGTACACGTACGCGATCACCTTCGGCGGCGCGCTGCCGTCCGCCGGCATGATGCGCAGATCAGGCAGTGCTTGTAGTACGGGTGGTTAGTCGGCTCGACGTCGAGCCCGTACGAGATGATCGATGATCCACTTGCCGTCCGGCGAGAAGTGCGGGAACCAGTCGTTGAACTTGTCATCGTTGGTCACGCGTTCCTGGTTCTTGCCGTCGAGGCTCCATGCGCCAGATCTGCATCGTGTCCCGAACGCGTGGAATTGAAGTAGATCCACTTGCCGTCGGGGCTCACTTCGGGACCGTCATCGAGGCCCGGGCGAGTTGGTGAGATTGATCTCCTTGCCGCTGCCGTCCGGACGCGATCTTGTAGATGTCGCACTCGTTGTCGCTTCGCGCCCTTCGGCATGCGCCCGCCGGTGTAGATCAGCCACTTCGCATCCGGCGTCCAGCCGTGCATGTAGCTGGGGCGTCAGCGGCGTGATGCGCTTCGGCACGCCGCCGCGCGTCGGCATCGTGAAGATGGTCGACTGGCCGTCGTCCGTGCTCTGGTCGCTGATCGCGAGCTGCGTGCCGTCGAACGACAGCACGTGGTCGTTGTTGTTGCGGATGGCGAAGCCGGTGTCGATGAGCGTGGGCGTGCGCGTGGCGAGATCGAACTTCCACAGGCGCCCGCGCGTGGCCGGATCGCTGCCGCTGGCGTTGTAGAGCAGCGCGGAGCCGTCGGGCAGCCAGTTGGGCGCTTCGAAGGGCACGCGCGAGGTGTAGTACACGTTGCGATGGCCGCTGGTGACGTTCATCACCTCGAGCCGCGCTGCCGATGTAGTCGCGGTAGGGCTGGAAGCCGACCTTCACCGGCTTGATCACGCGCACGTGGCGGAAGACCACGGTCTCTTTCACGTCCGGATTGTGCGAGGAGAGGAACAGGCCGACGTAGGCTTCTTCGGGCACGATCGGCGCGTCCCTGATCTCGGCGACCTCGAACGGCTCGCCGAAGCGCGCGGCCGACAAGATGAACAGCATTGCCGCGGCGCTCGAGCTGGATGACGTTCGCGCCCTTGGCGGCGGGCATCTCGGTCTGCGCGGTGTCTTCGCCCTTCGCCTTGCGGAACTGCAGCGACGTCAGTCCGTCGCCATGCAATGCGCCGTCGACATAGGCTGAGTCGAAATCGGCGATCGAGGCGCGCGCCATGATGCCGGCCTTGCGATGCGGATCGACGCCCTGCCCTGGAACTCCACCTGCGCCTGCACGATGAAGTCGCCCTTCATGCTGGCGATACGCGAACTGGAATTCGTCGCGCTTCGCCCAGATGTTCACGCCGCCCGCGCTGAGCGTGTACACCTGCGATGCCGCGTTCCAGGTGGCGTAGCCCGCGATCTTGGGCGAGCCCACGTCCGCGTGCGCCTCGAAATCGCCCAGCGGTCCGCCATTGGGCGAAGCCAGTGAGCAGCCGGCCGGCGCAGCGCCAGCGATGCCAACCATGTAGTTCTCTTCACGAATTCCCCCTTCAGATATCGACGATTGTCACGGACGCAACACCGAAATCTCCGCTGTTACACGGCTGAGGCGCGTCCCCATTTGCTACGACTAAATCAGGAATGTCCCCATTTCATCTCAGTAGCGCGGTGGCGGTCCACAGCATGGGCGCCTGGCCGTGCGTATCGCCCGACCGCGCGCGGGCGATCCAGGTAGTACTGCAGGTCGTTCTTCTTGCCGGTGCCGACGCAGCACCTCGCGCAGCAGTCGCCTTCCGGTGTGAGATAGCCCACGAGCGCGATCCACGCCTTGCGCGCCGCGGGGCCGTAGGTGTCTTCGGCGCAGCCAGCCGTTCTTCACGCCGCGTCACGAAGGCGTAAGTGAACATGGCGCGTGCTCGAGGTCTCTTCCCAGCTTTCCGGGTGATCGATGAGCTGGCGCCACATGCCGCTGTCCGCCTGGTGCGTGAGCAGCGTCGCCATCATCTTGCTGATAGGCGGCGAGCACGGTCTTGCGAGACTTTGTGCTTCGCCGGCAGATCGCGCAGCAAGTTCGGTCATGCCCACGGCCACCCAGCCATCGCCGCGGCCCCAGTAGAACGGCACGTCGGGCGCGTGGAAGAAGAGGCCGTTCGGCTGCTGCAGCTTGGCGAGGTACGCGACCATCGACTGCGTGGCGCGCTCGAGGTATTTCGAGTCTGCCGGTGGCGCGGTACGCCGCGAGCTGCAGCGCCGTGATCATGTACATGTCGTCGATCCACCAGCGCGTCTGGTTGCGTGAGGCCGTCGGGCAGCGGCTCGATCCCATTGCGCGTCGGCGAAGGCGAGGCCCATCACGCGATAGCGAAACGCGCGCTCCTGCATGTACAGCTCGAGCGGCAGCGCGCCGAACACCGTGCCGTCCACGTGATCGGTGCGCGGCACGAGCGTTCCGTTGGCGGTCAGGAACGGATCGAAGCGATCGACGAGGCGCTTGTCGCAGGTCCTCGTCCTTCGTCAGGCTCGCGAACTGCAGCGCGCCGGTCCACGTGGCCACGTGCGAGTAGTGCAACGCCTGCGGGCCGTGGCTGCTCATCTCCATGTTCGGCGTGGGGATGAAGCGCTCGGCCACGCGCTTGCCGACTTCGGCGGGCGCGGTGCCGGCCGGCCAGTCGGCGAAATACTTGTTCTGCGCGAACCAGCCGCGGACGCGAACACGCCAGCGCAGAGTGCGACATCGACCACGCTTGCAGGCTTCACTGGCCGGCACTCACGGTGACTGATCAGCGGCTTCTGCGCGCGCGCGGCAAAATCCTTCACGTAGCTCTCCCAGGCGGCGCGATCCATCGAACTGCCCGCTCTTCGTTCCAGCCGGCGCCGGTGAAATAGCGCAGCGGCACGTCGTCGATGCGCCTTGACCAGCAGCAGGTTGTTGGCGTTGCCCTTGCCGCCCGGCGCATCCTCGTGCGCAAAGCCCGCGGGCGTCGCGTCGTTCGCGAGGATCACGGCGATGCCCGAGTCCGCCGTCCTTGTTCTCTTCCCAGAAACTCATCCAGCGGCCGTCGGGATCCTTGCGTGAGCACGGCCGCGGGAAACCCGCCGCCGCCGGATGCTCGCTGATGCCGATGCCGACCGTGGCCTCGTTGGCCGGCGAAATCGAAGACGCTCTCGACCGCATCGAAGTTGCGTGCCGCAGTCGACGGTGAACTGCTTGGTCTCGGCGACCTGGCCGCTGCCGCGCCGGCGTCCCAGGGCGCGTAGTTGAGCTTGAACGCCGCGCGCCGCGGTCCGTTCGACAGCACCTGGCGCATCGACGAAGTTGTCGGAGGTCCACAGCTTCGTGCCATCCCACACGCCCGTGCCGCCGGCGCCGCGCGAGCCGCCGATGCTGTAGAGGTCGAGGCCTTCGCCTTCTCCGTCCTTGTGGAACTGGTCGTGACCCTTGGCATACCAGCGATCGACGATGGGGTAGGTGACGCGCTTGGCCCAGACGTCGATGCCGCTGCCGCGCAGGCGTTCGCCGCCGCCGCGCCCGGCGATATTGAGCGCGAAGCCGTACATGCGATGCGCGATGCGATCGTTCTCCCAGGCCATGTCGTCGAAGCGCTCGGGCACGATACGCGCGTAGACGCAGGGCGTCATCGGGCGGCGTGGCGGTGGGCAGGTTCTCGAGCGTGAACGTGGCGCGCTTCTCGCCGGCCGCGAAGTCGTACGAGAACACCAGGTCGTCGTACGACGCGCCGCGATGATCGTGCTGGTAGTTGGTGATCTGCGATGGGCAGCACGCGGCCCTTCGAGTCGCGCACCACGACGGTGGTACATGCGCAGCCCGGGCGCGACGGCGGCGATCTGCGCGAACGGAACCAGCGATCGACTTCGCGCGGGCGCGCCGCATCGAGTTCGTGAGTGACGACAACGGTGACGTCGGCGGCACTCGGCCGATGCGCACCAGAGCAAGCGCGCCCAGCGCCGTAATAGCTAACTTCATGTTTCCACCGGCCGCGACCGGACTGAATCTCGCTCAGCGCGATTGTCGTCTCATTCGTGCTGGTCTTCTAGGGAACGTCGAACGACGGATCGACCACCGCCCAGAACGCCGACTTCGGATCGCCGGCGGTGTCGAACAACAGCGGACGGTTGGTGCGGGTCACCGGGAAGGTGTTGAGCCAGGTGTGATTGTCCGCGATGCCCCAGCAGGCTGACGGAAGTGACGCTCGGGCCGGTTGAAGGCGGTGAACAGCTGCGCGATACAGCAGTGCCTGCTGGGAAAGCACGTTCTGCGGCGGGTTTGGCGCCGTAGTCGGCGACGCAGGGCGGGATGGTGCGCTGCCGAGAAGCAGTTTGCCCGGATCGAGCGTAGATGGACACGTCGAGCTCGGTCACGTGATTGACCAGCGTGCTCGACAGCGCCTTCGACCGCGCACCGAACGCCGCGGTGACCTGGGCGACGTTCGGCGTTGAGCTGCAGGTGGAACTGGTGGCCGACACCGTCGATGGCATCGCCTGCCGTTGACCAGCGTCTCGCACGATCTGCATGACGCTGGCGCGTTTGCCGGGCAGCTCGGTGTTGTAGTCGTTCAGCATGAGCTTCATGTTGGCGCTGTTGCGTGCCGATCGACGTGCGCGCCTGGTTGGCGAACAGTGAAGGCGTCGCGCACGTACTCGCGCGGATCGCCGCCGCCCACGCCGTAGGCGAGATACCAGGGGCTGTTGGTGCGAAACGGGTTTTGCATCGAACGGCGTGTATCGCTGGCCGCACCTCGTTGACCACGTCCCAGGCGTACACATTCGGGAAGCGCTGGACCACGGCGAAGATGTAGTCGCGCAGGCGTTGCTGCACGTTGATGCGGTAGGTCACTGAGTCACCGGAACCGGATCATGCCGGCGAAGAACCAGGTCGGCGCCGTCCGGTGCCACAGCAGCGTGGTGCTCGCGCAGCTGCATGCCGTTGTTGAAGCGCGAAGTGCACGCGAGCGTGTCGCCGGGGACGAAGTTGGGAGTTTCCGCCGGTAGCGATGTCGCGCCGCCGGTGCACGGCTTTGTTGGGCCACACCGTGTCCGGCTTCATGGCGTTCTCGGCCGTGATGCTGCTGAAGTGCTTCAGCAGGATGTCGCGCTCAAGCGGTGGCCGTCGGTCGCTGCGCGGGCTCGATGGCGGCGCCTGACGGGAAAATTGACGCACGCCGTAACGCGCGGCAAAGGCTGGTCTTGAGCGCGGGTGCACTCGAGGGCGGCGGCAATCCGCCTCCGCCTCCGCCACCACTCACCGCCGCCATCCGCCGGCGGCGGAAAGTCGAGCCGCCACCATCGCCACCGCCATGAGCGACGAGCAGCGCCGTCGACGCGGCGATAATTGCGGCGCAGAACTGCCCAGCATGATCCGGTCCCTCGTAAGTCTCTGGACGATCTTGCCCACCCGCACGCCCATCGACAAGAGAATGTCCACTTCTTAGCGGGAGAAGGCGCGGGCGAGGATGGCGCGGATCGCCTGCGTGCGCTCGGCTGACGGTGGGCCAGGCATGCCGCGCTGCTCGCGCGGCAGGTGCGCCAGCGATTCATCGCCCGGACGTGAACACGTAGTGCTCGAACAGCGTGTGCCACACCACGCGTTGCGTCGGGCGGCAGATCGCGCAGCGACAGGATGGCGTGCAGCATGCAGTCGAAGGGTGAGCCGGCCTGGCGCGCGTCATTCCACCAGTAGTTGGCGAGCACGTTGAACGGCTCCAGCGCCTCGACGTGATGCCACCATCCATAGGGGATATAGATGCGCGTCGCCCGCCCCCAGCTCCGCTACCTGCGAGGAAGCCAGCGCTTCCGCGAAGCGTGGAAAGCGCGCGAGATCCGGATTCCTGAGCGGCACCATGCTGATCGGCGGGCCGGAGATATTGAACTCGATCGGGCCGACGTAGAGATTCGGCAGCTGCTCGGGCGGAAACAGCGTGAAGCGTCGCCGGCCGCCGACCACGCAGGCAATGTTGCTCGACAGGTCGAAGTGCGTCTGCACCACCAGCGTGTTGCCAATCCAGACGCGCGGCGTCACGGCGGGCGGCAGCAGCGGATTGATGTTCTCGCCTGCGAACGGCGGCAGATGTTCGGGCGTGGGCGTCGACTTCGATGTAGAGCGCGGCGGATTCGGGTCGCCGGCCTGCGCCAGCAGGCGCTCGATGGTCGCGCTGATGGTGGCTGGCCGCCGCTCGAAGTTCATGCCGCGCATGTCTTCGCGATAGAAGAAGTGGCCGCGGATCGACGGCGGTCCCTCGAGCACCGCGACTTGTTTGCCGCGATCGAAGCCGCGCAGGTAGTCGGCGAGTGCGCGCGGCGACTCGCGCCCGGCGCGCACCGCGGGCCAGTCTTTCACCAGATCCTTGAGAACCACGGGCCGCCCGGCGGGCAGGATCTCTTCGCGAAAACGCCTTGAGATCCACGCCGTGACGTACGAGTATTTGTCGCTTGCATAAGGGAGAGGGAATGTTACAGCGAACAGCGTCGCGGCTGTCAGGCGCGACAAAATGGATGGCGTGCGCGATGTTCGCCGCCACTTTGATCACCGCCGCGCCGGCGCACGCCGACGAGACCCCTGATGGCAGCGATCTTCTCCGATCACGCGGTGCTGCAACGGGACCGGCCCATCGAGGTGTGGGGGCAGTCAGGCGCCGACGAACAGGTACTGGTCACGATGAGCGGCGCCTCGCGCAAGACGCAGGCGGACGCCTCGGGCCGCTGGTCCGTGTCGCTGCCCTCGTTCCGCGCGGGCGGGCCGTACCAGCTGATGGCCCGCACTGCGACGCGCCAGCAGCAGGTGAACGATGTGCTGGTGGGCGACGTGTGGCTGTGCTCCGGCCAGTCCAACATGGAATTTGCGGTACGCAACTCCATCAACGCGGATTCCGAGGTGCAGCACTCTGCCAATGATGGTATCCGCCACCTCACCATATCGCGCGACGTCGCGGCGGCAGCCAACGCGGATCTGCGGCACCCGACGCGAATGGAAAGTGGCGGGTCCGTCGACCACGCAGGATTTTTCGGCGGTCTGCTATTACTTCGCGCGCGAATTGCAGAAGTCGACACGGGTGCCCCAGGGCCTCATCCATTCTTCCTGGGGCGGCACGCGCATCGAGACCTGGCTGTCCGAGCAGGCACTGCGCCAGCTGGGTGGCAATGACGCGAAGCTGGACCTGCTGGCCGAATACGACCGTAACACCGGCAGTGCGTCGGCTCATTGGGGTGCGCAGTGGCAGAAGTGGTGGACGCGAGCAACCGGCGACTCGCGGCCTTCAGCCCTGGGCGGTGGGTCGCACTCCCACGGGAGAGTGGAAGCCGGCACCGGCCGAGCTCACTCAGTGGGAGAACTGGGGAATCGCGGAGCTGGCCGAGTACGACGGCATGATGTGGTATCGCGCGCGCGTGAAGCTCAGCACCGCGCAGGCGAAGCAGGCGGCGTCCGTGTCGCTCGGCGTCATCGACGATGTCGATCTCGTGTGGGTGAACGGCCAGCCCATCGGCAGTGGTGAGGGTGAAGGCGAACGCGTGTACCGTGTACCGGCCAAACTACTCAAGGCCGGCGAAAACGTCATCGCCGTCAATGTCTTCGACATGTGGGGCAGTGGCGGCATGCATGGGCGCAGCGACGCGCGCGGCATTCGCTTCGACGACGGCAGCGTGGCGCCGCTCTCCGGCTGGGAATACCAGCTTCCGCCGGCAGGTCTTTCGTCCATGCCACGCGCGCCGTGGGAGCCGTATGCCGGCATCAACATCCTCTACAACGCCATGATCGCGCCATTGCGCAATTATGGCCTGCGCGGTGTGGCCTGGTACCAGGGCGAAGCCAATGCCGGGCTCGATGACGCGAAGCACTACCAGGTCGCAGCTGCAGATGCTGTTCACGGACTGGCGCCGCCAGTTCGGCTATCCGCTGCCGTTCTTCGTGGTGCAGCTCGCGAACTGGAATCGCGCTCGCGACCGCGCCGGTAGATAGTGGCTGGGCGCGGCTGCGCGATGCGCAGCGGCGCGCGGTGCTCGAGGATGGCAATGCCGGTCTCGCGGTGACCATCGACATCGGCAATCGCGACGATATTCATCCGACCAACAAGCTGGACGTGGGCAAGCGCCTGGCGCGCGCCGCGCGGCACGTGGCGTTCGGCGAGAAGCTGTCCGCTTCGGGCGCCCAGCCGAAGTCCGTGCGGCGCACCACCTCCGGCGTGGAAGTGACGCTCGGGGACTTCGACGGCGCGGCTCATCGTGATCGGCGCGAAGGATCCCGCGGGTTTCGAGCTGTGCGGTGACGCACAGGCGAGCTGCCACTTCGTGCGCGCGCAACTGGGTGAGGGTGGCATCGTAAGCCTGGAAGATTCGGCTCCGAAAAGGCGACACGCGTGCGCTTCTGCTGGGCCGATGCACCGCTGTGCAATCTCTTCGACACCGAAGGATTGCCGGTCGGCCCGTTCGAGCTCGACATCAAATAACGTAGGGATGTCCCCATTTACGCCAGCGAGACGGGGCGCCCCTTCTTGATCGACTCGTAGATGGCCATCAGGTACTTCACGTCCGCCAGTCCCATCTCGCCCGGCACGCGTGATCGGCTTCTTGTTGATGATGCAGTCGGCGAAGTCTTCGAGCTCGAGGCGAACTGGTCGGTCGACCGGAATGTTGATCTCGGTGTTGTCGCTGCGGCGGCCGCGATTGCCGTTGTAGAAATACGCCGGGTCGAGGCCGAACCAGCCGCGCGTGGTGGCGGCACGGAAGCCGGCGAGCCCGTTGGCGTTATAGGTGCTCACGCGATTGGCGACCACGCCGCGACGGGAACTTGGTCTGCCACATGATGGTTTCGTCGACTTCGCGGAACTTGACCGCGTCGGTCTTGACCTCGGATGGCGCTGATCCAGATCGGGTCCTCGCCGGTCGAGCATGCGCGCGGTCTGCAGGCAGTAGATGCCCACGTCCATCAGTGAGCCGCCGCCCGGCAAGGTCGCGCTTCAGGCGCCACTGCGTGGGATCGCCCATGGCGAAGCCGAAGTTCGCGTCGATGATCTTCACGTCACCGAGCACCTTCTCCTTCGCGCAGGCGCACGCACTCGAGATTATTCGGCTCGAACTGGCAGCGGTAACCCACGCCCAGCATCTTGCCCGCCTTCTTCACGCGCGTCGACCATCTGCTGGCAGCGTTCGACGCGAAATCTCCATCGGCTTCTCGCAGAACACGTGTTTGCCCGCGGCCGCGGCGGCCAGCGTGTGCTCGAGATGCAGCGCGTTCGGCGTCACCACGTAGACGATGTCGATGTCCTTGTTGTCGGCCATACTGACTGCATGGTCTGGTAGTCGTAGACGCTCTTCGTCCGGGAGTGCCGTATTTCTTCTTCCACTCTTCGGCCTTGGACGGCGTGCCGGTCACGATGCCCGCCAGCCGGCAGTTGCGCGTCTTGAGCAGCGCCGGAGCGATCTGGTTGGTCGCCAGGCTCCCCAGTCCACACAGCGCCACGCCGAGCTTGCGCGCCGGGGCCTGCGCGATGGCGCTGCCCGCGACACTGGCTAACAACGGTGCGGCGGCGAGCGCGGCGGAATGCGTAAGGAACTGACGACGCGAGTTGTGCGGCATGGCTTTCGAGTCCTTGCGGGAGGTTGCTGACAATCCGGCGCGAGAGTCTAGCCGAGAGTGCGTGAGTTTTTGACACGAGCGGAACCTCGATGCCACCGGGAGTTACCAATGCCTGTCACGCAATGGAAGCGGGGAGTGTCGGCATGTCTTTGGAAAAGACCAACTTTCTGGCGGCAAAAGGACTTTTGCTGTCGCAACTGATGCTGGTTCTGGCCGGATGCACCGCCGGAAGCGGCGAAGGACTGGACCAGAATGGTCAGCCAATTCCGACTCAGCCGCCGGGCAATTCCGACTTCGAGGAAATCCAGGACACGGTTTTCACGCCGATCTGCACGCAGTGCCACATCGGCGCCAATGCGCCGCAGGGACTGCGGCTCGACGCGGCCAACAGCTACGCGATGCTGGTGAACGTCGCGAGCAACGAAGTGCCGACCCTGCTGCGCGTGAACCCGGGCAATCCGGACCAGAGCTACATCGTGCACAAGATCCAGGGCACATGCGGCGGTGGGCGGGCGCATGCCGCTCGGCCAGGCGTAGCGCTGCCGCAGGATCGCATCGACCTGATTCGCAGCTGGATCGCCGCCGGCGCGCAGCCGGCCAGTGTGGCATCCAACCGCCTTACGGTGGGCAGCAGCATCCCGGCCGCGGGCGAGGTTACGCCCGCAGGCGTGGACAAACTCACGGTGATCTTCAGCGGCCCGGTGGATGCCACGCTCGCGGCGCAGCGGCACGTTCGATCTGCGCGATGCATTCGATCAAGCTCGTGGCGATTGCAGCCGCGCGCGTGCCAGCGGGTCGCCCCAACGTCGTGGAACTCACGCTGGCGCAAGGCTTGGCGGCGGGCAGCTATCAGCTCACAGTGCGCGGCGAAGGCGTGGTGGCACTGGCCGACAATGCGGGCCATGTGCTCGACGGCGACGCCGATGGTGTCGCGGGCGGTGACTATCCTCATGTCCTTCGACGTCAGCGCAGGAGCGTCACGATGATTTCCAGGAAGAGTTTCGTCCCATGGATGGCGGCGGTCGTGTTGTTAGCTTGCAGCCAGGCGAATGCCGAGCCCTATCTCGCCGCGCAGATGGGCCTCAAGTGCGCGCAGTGCCACGTCAATCCCACCGGCGGCGGCCTGCGCAGCATCTACGGCAACACCTTCGCGCAAACAGTGCTGGCGCGGAAGCGCATTGGCGCCGCAGAGGATCTGTGGACCGGACAGGTGATGAAATTCCTCTCCGTGGGCGGCAATGCGCGCGCCAACTACAACTGGCAGGAAGTGCCGCACCAGGACATCCACCAACGCCTTCGCAGGTGGAAGAGGCGCGGGCCTACTTCGATTTCGGCGTGATCCCGAACCGGCTCTCGGTGTATCTCGACCAGCGATTCGCGCCCGGCAATTCCACCAACATGGAAGCCAACGTGCGCTACTGGATCAAGGAGAATTCCTTCTACGTGAAGGCGGGGCGCATGTACCTGCCGTTCGGCTACCGCTTCGAGGATGACAGCGCGTTCGTGCGCTCGCTCTCGGGCATCAACATGCAGGCCCCCGACGAGGGCGCCGAAATCGGCTTCGAGTCCGGCAGCTGGACGGCGCAGCTTGCCATCAGCAATGGGGCGGGCGGCGGCGCCGAATCCGACACCGGCAAGCAGGCGACCACGCGCGCGGAATTCGTGCGGTCGCGCTGGCGCGCGGGCGCGAGCCTGCTCTACAACGACACCGATCTCGGCAGCCGCACCGGGCGCTGGCGCCTTCGGCGCCTTCAACCTGGGCCCGTGACCTTGCTAGGCGAGGTGGACTACTTCGACGACGAGAGCATCGGCGACGGCAAGCTCATGGCCACGCTGGCCGAGGCCGACTGGAAGATCGCGCAGGGGGCACAACCTCAAGCTCACCTACGAATGGCTACGAGCCCAACGACGACGTCGACGAGGACGAGCAGGTGCGCACCAGCCTGCTCTACGAGTGGTCGCCGATCCAGTTCGTGCAATTGCGCGCCGGCCTGCGGGTGTACGATGGCATCCCGCAGAACGACAACCAGAATCGCAAGCAGGCGTTCCTGCAGCTGCACGGTTTCTTCTAGATGGCCTTGTCGAGACCCCTGGCCGACGCTCCCTACCGCTCGTATGCCGGCAAGCTCGAGCAGTTCGCGCGGTTCATTGCGCCGGAGCTGCGCAGTGTCTTCGCGGAGCTCGGGCTGGCGCCACACGCCAGGGTGCTCGATGTCGGATGCGGCGTGGGCATCGCCACACGCATGGTGGCGAACCTGCTCGGCGATGAGGCGCAGGTCGTGGGCGTGGACCTGTCGCTGCCGCACTTGCATGCGGCACGCGGCGCGGGCCGTGTCGGGCTGGTGCAGGCCGACGCGGCCAATCTCTGCTTTCGCGACGCCACTTTCGACCTCGTCTGGAGCTGCAACACCCTCAATCACCTGTCGGACCCGGTCGCGGCGCTCCGGGCGATGCGCGCGGCGCTGCGGCCGGCGGGCCGCGTGGTGCTCGCGCAGAGCGGTTTCCTGCCGGAGATGTACTTCGCGTGGGACGCACCGCTGGACGACGCCGTGCGCCGCGCCTGCCACGAGTACTACCGGGAGCGTTACGGCCTCAAGGTCGAGGACACGGCGCGAATTCGCGGGCTGGTCGGCTTGCTGCAGCGCGCTGGGCTGCGCGTCGGGCGCGTAAAGACCATTGCCGTCGAACGCACGCAGCCGCTCACCGAGGCGGACCGGGCGTATTTCGAGGAAGCCATATTCCGGGGCACCTGGGGCGAACGCCTGCGGCCGTTCCTGACAGACGGCGAATGGCAGGCCCTGTGTCATTACACCGATCCCGCCTCGGCCGACTACTGCCTGGATCGTGAGGATTTCCATCACATCCAGACGTTGACCGTGTGTGAGGCGCGCGCATAACGGCGGCGTTGCGGCAGATGACGCATGCCAGGTGAGAAGGGTGGCCGATGAGTGACTTCATCCACGCGGCGGCGTTCGACGGACTGGCGCAGCGCTATGACGCACAGTTCACCGCGACCGCTCTCGGCTCGGTGCTCCGCCAGATGAGCTGGCGGCGCTTCGAGCGCGCATTCGCAGGACGCGAGTACCTGCTCGATATTGGTTGCGGGACGGGCGAGGACGCCATCCACCTGGCACGGCTCGGACATCGCGTCGTGGCCACGGATGCGTCGCTGCAGATGGTGCGCATGGCCAGCCGCAAGGCCGAACTGGCCGGCTGCGCGCAGCACATCCGCTTCCTGTGGACGCCCATGGAACAACTGGGCGTGGAACTGGCCGGCGAGAAATTCGACGGCGTGTATTCAAACTTCGGCGCCATCAATTGCGCGCCGGACCTCGCGACGCTGGCGCGCGGGCTTGCGCCGTTGCTGCGCCCGCAGGCGCCACTGGCGTGGGTCGTGATGGGTCGCTACGTGCCCTGGGAATGGGCCTGGTACCTGGCGCGCGGCGATGCGGGCACCGCCTTCCGACGGCTGCGGCGGGGCGGCGCGGCATGGCGCGGCCTGCAGGTGCGTTATCCGACGCCCGCGACGCTGGCGCGCGCACTGCAGCCGTATTTCACACGGCGCGTCGCGACGCCACTCGGCCTCGTGTTGCCGGGCAGTTACGCGGCGCCGCTGTTCGAGCGCGCACCTCGCCTGCTGGCGACGCTCACCCGCGCCGAGCAGGCCCTGCAGCGCCTGCACGCGGGCGCTGTCTTCGCCGATCACTACTGTTTCGAGGCGACGAGGCTGTCCGTATGAAATACGGTCTGCCGTTGATAACGCTCTATCTGACCGAACGATGCAACTCGCGCTGCGTGACCTGCGACTACTGGCGGCATGGCCGCCGCGACGTCACGCTCGAATCGGTACGGCGGCTGTTGCCCGGAGCTTGAATCCCTCGGCACCCGCACCGCGCTGATCTCTGGCGGCGAGCCGCTGCTCAACCCCGAGTGGCCCGCTATTGCCAGCATGTTGCGCGAGGCCGGCCTGGAACTGTGGCTGCTCACCTCCGGGGCTTTCGCTGGCCAAGCATGCGCGCCGCGCGACGCCGCTGTTCCAGTCGATCACCGTTTCACTGGATGGCACCTGCGCCGCCACCTACGCCGCGATTCGTGGACTCGATGCGCTTCGACAAGGTCTGCGAAGGTATTCGCGCGGCGGTGGCGGAGGGCGCCACGGTGGGGCTGCGCGTCACGCTGCAGCGGGCCAACTACCGCGAGCTGCCGCGGTTCGTGACCCTGGCGCACAGAACTCGGCGTGAGCCAAGGTGTCTTTCCTGGCCGTGGATGTCTCCAACCCGCACGCCTTCGCGCGCCTGGATGATTTTCTCGCAGGGGCTGGCGCTCGCGCCGGCGGACATCGCGGAGTTCGAGCGCCTGCCTCGAACGATTCGAGCGCCACCGCACGCCGCGGATTTCCGCTCGCGCTTCATTGCCGAATCGCCGGCTGCGGCTCGCGCGGCTGCGCGATTACTTCGCTGCGCTTTGCGGGCCAGTGAGCGTTCCCGCCGGTGCACTGCAATGCGCCCGAATTCTCAGCCGTCGTCGGTGTCGACGGAAGCGTGTCGCCCCTGCTTCTTCATTCCAGGGCCGGCCGCCACGCGCGCGCCAGCCACTCTCGCGGCGCTGGCGGGTGAGCCCATGATCGAACTGGTGGCGCGCGATCCGCGCCGGCGAACGCGCGCGAATGCAAGCGCTGCGTCTGTTCGATGTATCGCGAACCCGCCGAGCTGGCGACATTGCGTCTGCCGCGGAGGGCGCATGCCGGCGACTGGAGTTACAAATGCTGGCCACGCGCCTGCTGGGCGAGCGCGAACAGGCGCTGTTGGCGCTCCGGGCTTGGCGGACATCCTCGGCCTCGGTTACCGCATCGCGGGCGCGCATCGTCAAAAGCTGCGTCTCGAGGACGTGCAGGGCACGCCGCTGCTGGTGCTGCCGACGGTGTTCAATCCAGGCTGCTGAGAACCGGCGCGTTCTTCGCCTCGGTCATTGCCGATCTCCAGCTGGGCGCTGGTGCCGACGTCCTCGACCTCGGCACCGGCTCCGGCGTGTGCGCCGTGTTCGCGGCGCGGCACGCACGCCGCGTGATCGCCGTCGACATCAACCGCGCGGCGGTGCGTTGCGCGGAACTCAACGCCGCTGCTGAATGGATTGCGCATCGACTGCCGGCACGGCGACCTCTTCGGCCCGGTCGCCGGCGAACGCTTCGACACGATTGTCTTCAATCCGCCTTTCGTGTCCGGTGCGCCCGCCAGCGCGCAGGATCATGCCTTGGCGATCCGTCGATGTGGCCACGCGTTTCGCCCAGGAGTTGCCGCGCACCTCAGGCGCCGGCGGGCCGCGCCTATCTATTGCTGTCGACCTATGGCGATGCCTGCGCGTCCTTTGTCGGGGAGCTGGCGCGCCGCGGCACTCGCTGACAGTCTTTCGCCACGCGCCGCTTCATCAACGAGCGCGTCACCGTGCTCGAAGTGCGGATGCCGGCTGCGGGAGCCACTGCATGAGTCACGCCGGCCAGTGTTGTTGATCAACCCGGCGATCACGCAACGCTCACGCGCGCGTTTCCCGCTGTCCATCATGACCATGGCCGCGGCGCTCGAGCCTGCTTACGAGTCGACGCTCATCGATGGCAACCTGGATCGAAACGCCATTGCGACGGCGGCGGCGCGCCGCCGCGAGCGGAAAATTCGCCGCGGCCGGCATCACGGTGATGGGCGGGCCGCAGGTCGCCACCGCCATCGAGATGTCGCGCGCATTGCGGGCTGCGCGGCCCGATCTGCCCATCGTCTGGGGCGGCTATTTCCCGACCCTGTATCCCGACGTGGCGCTCAACAACGACTACGTGGACTACGTCGTGCGCGGGCAAGGCGAAGAAACGCTGCGCGAGTTGCTCGCGGCGCTGCGTACCGGGGAGTCCGGTTGTCGACACCATCGGCGGCCTCTGCGCTGCGCCGCGACGGGCGCGTGGTGCGCAACGCGGAGCGACTGTTCAGCGCGCGCCACATCGCACCGCGGCTGCGCTTACGACCTGCTTGCCCGATCCGCGGCCTACCTGGTGAAAGCTTTCTCGGTGCCCGCACCGCTGCGCACCAGGCGGCGCTGGGTTGCCGCTTCCGCTGCACCTTCTGCGGCGTCGCCGCCATGTTCCGCGGCGGCACGGCGCCTGCCGCCGGCGCAGCGGCTCGACGGCGAACTCGGCTATCTCAGGCAGCGTCATCGGCGCCGACTCGATCCAGTTCTACGATCACAATTTCTTCGACCGCGAAGTCGACATGGTGCCGCTGCTCGAGGTGCTGGCGCGCCACGAGTTGCCGTGGTGGTGCTACGCGCGCGCCGACGCGCTGGTGAACCTGTCCGCGGAACTCGTGGCGGCTCGGTGCGCAAGAGCCGCCTGCGGATGGCCTACATCGGCGCCGAGACGCCCAACGACAAGCTGCTGCGCTCCATCCGCAAGGGCACGCGCTCCGACCAGACGCTGGAAGTCGCCGAGCTGTGCCGCAGCAACGGCGTGATTCCAGAGTTGTCGTTCATGGTGGCGCCGCCGGAGGATCCGGAAGGCGAAACCGAGCGCACCTTCGACTTCATCCGCCAGGTCAAGCGGGTGAATCCGCAGGCCGAGATCATCGTGTACATCTACACGCCGCTGCCGCCCGGCAGCGTTCCCGATGCGCGCGCGCCTGGCGCTCGCGCCGCTGCTCGACGCTGCAGGGCACGGCCAGTGGAGTTTCCACGCACGCCCGAGGAATGGACCGAGCGTCGCTGGGTGGATTACGCCTGCCACGCGGACGCGCCGTGGATGAGCGAGCGGCTGCGCCAGCGCATGCACGACTTCGTCACCGTGCTGCGCTGCCGGTTTCCCGACGGTGCAGGACACGCGCTCGCCGGTCTGGGCGAAGACGGCGCTGCGCACGCTGGCGGGCTGGCGCTATGCGCTGCGCCGCTACGACCGGCCGTGGGAACTCGCGCGCCTCGCAGAACCTCATCGGCCTGCTCGATCCCCGCGTGTCCAGCATCTGACCCCGCCCGTGCACGCGCTGCAACTCAACTTCTTCCTCGACTGGCGCCGCTCGCCGCGCGACATCCTGCGCGACTGGCAGGGCTCAGCGACGTCGCCATTGCCGCGGCCGAGGGCGGCGCGCGCATCAGCGTCATACAGGCCTGTTCAACCCCGGCCACAGGTCAGCGAGCATGGCGTCGACTTCCATTTCATTCCGCCTGGCATCGCGCGGCACGCCGCTCACGCGCACGCGCGCCTTCACGCGGCTGCTGGCGCAACTCGCACCCGACGTCGTGCACGTGCATGGACTCGGCTTCCCGCGCGAGGTGCTCGATCTGCGCACGCTCGCCGGAGATCCCCATCCTGCTGCAGGATCATGCCGATCGGGTGCCGCGCTTCTGGCGGCGCGCGCGCACTGCGTCGCGCGCTGGAGAAATGTTCGGCGGTGTCGTTCTGCGCGCGGGCGCAGGCCGAGCCGTTCCGCGGCGCCGGACTGCTGGGGCCGCAGGTCGAAGTATTCGAAATTCCCGAATCCACCAGCTCGTTCAAGCCGGGCGACCAGGCCGCGGCACGCGCGCCGCCACCGGCATCCACGGCGATCCGGCGGTGCTGCGGGTGGCGACATCTCAACGCCAACAAGGATCCGCTGACGATTCTCGATGCGGTGAGCATCGCGCGCCGCCGCCTGCCGGGTCTGCAGTTGTGGTGCTGCTTCGGGTCGGCGCCGCAGCGCGCGGCGGTTGAAGCGCGCCTCGCGGCCGAACAGGGCCTGGGCGAGTGCGTGCACCTGCTCGGCAGTGTGCCGCACGAGCAGATCGAATTGCTGATGCGCGCCGCCGACCTGTTCGTGCTCGGCAGTCATCGCGAAGGCAGCAGCTTCTCGCTCATCGAAGCCCCGGCGACCGGACTCACCCCGTCGTGACCGCCATTCCCTCGATGCGCGTGCTCACCGGCCACGGCGCGGTGGGCGCGCGCTTTTTCCCTGCGGCCACGCCCACGCCTGCGCCGATGCGCTGGTGCGCGCGGCGCAGTCACTGCAGCCGGAAACCCGCGGACGCGTGCGTGCTCATTTCGACGCGCAACTGTCGCATCGTGCGATCGGGCGGCGATTCGCCGAGGCCTATGGCCGCATCCACGGGGGCGCCCCAGCGGCGCCGACGGCGGCCTGACATGAACGCCTCGCAACAGCTCGCTGGTGTCCGTGGTCATGGCCACGTGCAATCGCGAGCACTTCCTCGCGCCCGCAATCGACTCGGTGCTCAAGCAGAGCGTCGCAGACCTCGAACTGATCATCGCCGACGATGGTTCGGCAGAGCCCACGCGCCGTGTGCTGCGCGCCTGGGAATCCGATCCGCGCGGTGAGTGTGATGTGGCCGCCGCATCAGTGGCGTCCCCGGCGCGGTGCGCAACGCGGCGTTGCAGGCGCGCGCGTGGCCGATACCCGGCCTTCCAGGACTCCGATGACGTGTGGTTGCCGGACATAGCTTACGCAGCCAGCTCGCGGCGCTCACGGATACGCCCGGCGCGCGCTGGTGTTACACCGCCTGCGAGCACATCGATTCGCGCGGCGCGCCCATTGCACCGGCGCACATCAAAGCCTGGCGCGCCCACGGCGGCGACATCCGCGACGCGGTGGCCTGCCTGCGTGCGCGCACACGGCGCTGCCCACCGTGCTGGTGGAGCGTGAACTCCTCGACGACGCAGGCTACTTCGACGAACGACTGAAGCTGTTCGAAGACCACGATCTGTGGTTGCGCCTCGCCTGTCTCTCCGAGGTGGCCGTCGTGCCGCGGCCGCTGGTGAAGGTGCGGCGCCACGACGAGCACTATTCCGGCCGCGACGAGCTGCGCGGCGGCGGAATGCCGCGCCACGTTTCTCGAGCGCGCCTGGCGCGCGCCGATCTCCGCGGCGGCACGCACCGAGCTGCGACGCATTCGCGCCGTGCACGGTGGGCGTGTCGCGCGCCTGCGCGCCCGCGCCGGTGATCGCCGCGCCGCGCTCGAATCACTGCGCCAGTCACGCCGCGACGGCTGGCGCTACGCGCGCTGGTGGATCGACGCGGCGCAGGTGCTCTTCAGCGCGCCGTCCATGCGCGAACGCGCGTTGGGCCAGCCATGAAGGTGCTGACCCAGGCCTGGAAACTGCTGACACCGCGCGAGCGCCGCCAGTGTCTGAGCCTGCAGCTGGTCGGCTCTGCTGATGGCACTGACCACGATTGCCGGGATCGCCGCCGTCATGCCGTTCTTCGCAGTGCTCGGTGATCCCGGCCTCATTGAGCGCAACGCCGCGTTGCACTGGCTGCAGGTGCGTTCTGAAATCTCCGGCCACCCGCAGTTCACCCTGCTGCTGGGCTGCGGCTTCATTGTGCTGCTGCTGGTGAGCTCGGTGGTGAATCTCGCCGGCAGCGTGGCGATGAGCCGCTTCGCCTGGCGCGTCGGCGACCGGCTGCGAGTCAGGCTCTTCACGCAATATCTCGGGCGCGACTACCTGTTCCATGCGCGCCAGTCCGGCGCGGTGCTCACCAGCCGCGTGCTGTACCAGTCGGATCGAGTCATCGGGTTGCTGCAGAGCGGTTTCGTATTCGTGAGCAACCTGCTCGTGATCGTGCTGATCGTGGCGTCGATCGCGCTGGTCGATGCGGGCGTGGCCATCGCCGGCCTGCTTCTGCCTCGGTGTGAGTTATGCGCTGGTGTATGCCGCGGCACGCCGCCGGCTGCTGGCCAACGGCCGGGCGCAGACGCAGGCCGGTGCGGAACGGGTCGCCGTGGTGGAGCAGGCGCTGGCCGGCATCAAGGATCTGCTGGTATCGCAGGGACAGGCGCCCTTTGCGCGGCGTTTTGCAGCGGCGAGCGCGTCGATTTCGCAGGCGGCTTCCAATACCCAGCTCATCGACTCGCGCCGCGCTACCTGCTCTGAGTGCCTGGCCGGCGTGACCCTGATCGCCGCGGCGCTGATTCTCGACGGACGCTCATCGACAGCGGCGTGGCTGGGCGAGCTCACCTTCATCGCCGTGGCCGGATACCGGCTGTTGCCCGCGATCCAGCAGAGCTATTTCAGCTTCGTGACAGTGCGCGCCAACCAGCATGCCTTCGACGAGGTGGCCGCCGACCTGGACACTGGATGCGCCGGCACTGCCGCCGGCGCCCCTGATGACACCGGCCGCGTTGCCGCGCGAATCCGTCGAGCTCATCGATGTGAGCTTCGCGTATGACTCCGACAACCCGCCGGCCGTGAACGCCGCTTCGCTGCGCATTGCGGCCGGCAGTGCCGTTGCGTTCGTGGGCCCCAATGGTTCCGGCAAGACCACCACCGCCGATCTGCTGGTGGGCCTGCTCAGCCCGCAAGCGGGGCGAATCGAGATCGACGGCCAGCCGCTCACCGCCGCGAACCGCGCCGTGTGGCAATCCTGCGTGGCCTATGTGCCGCAGCAGATCTTCATCCTCGATGCCACGGTGCGCGAGAACATCGCGCTCGGCGTGGATGCGGCCTCGATCGATGAGCCGCGGCTCGCTCGAAGCCGTGCGGCGCGCAGGCGCGCAGGAGTTCATCGACAAGCTTCCGCGGCGCTACGACGAGCGGCTCGGCACCCGTGGCGCGCGCCTGAGCGGCGGACAGCGGCAGCAGATAGGCCTGGCGCGCGCCTTGTATCGCGCGACCCACCTTCCTGGTGCTCGACGAGGCCACCAGTTCGCTGGACGAGGCCGCGGCGCAGGCGGTTGTGCTCATGCTGCGCCGGCTGCGCGGCGTGTGTACTGCCGTCGTGATCACGCATCACGAGGCTATTGCCCTGGCCTGCGACGCGCGCTGCGAGTTTCGCGACGGCCGCGTGGTTTCCGTAGCTGCCAACCTCGGCCGACTGGCCGCGAACACCCGCCTGAGAGGAGCTTCCTGAGATATGGCCAGCCTGGACCGGGATCCCTTCGGCGAACACGCAGCCACTGCAGCATCGCGGACGCTTCGACGTGCTCGGCGTGCGCATCTTCGCGCGCAGCAACAGCCGCAGGCTGCTCGCGCTCTTCGAGGAAGCCTTCGGCTCGCTGCCGCCGCACGGGCCTCGGCGCCGCGGCACCACGCATCGATCTCACGCTGTCGCTGTCGCCGGCGAATGCGCGTCGACGCCGCGAGGTGCCGCGCCTGCGGATGCGCTCGGGTGCGGGATTCCTGTCCGGCGTCATCGACGCCAACAACTTCGTGATGGTCTCGGCCGAGCAGCGGCGCGCGACTGATCTGCGTGGACCGCGGCATGCTGGCTTTTCCCTACCATGTGCGCTACGAGCTCATGGAGTTCGCGATCTACACCCTGGCGCCGCGGGTGCTGGGACTGGTTCCTTGCACGGCGCCGCGGTGGCCAGCCATGGACGCGCGGTGCTGCTGACCGGGCCCACTGGCAGCGGCAAGTCGACGCGCCTTCCTGAGCTGTGCGCTTTCGGATTCGATCTGCTGTCCGAGGACTCGGTGTTCCTCGAACCGCGTTCGCTGCGCACCACCGGCTGCGCGAACTTCCTGCACCTGCGGACCGACGGCATGAAAACGGTACGCGATCCGGGGACTGCGCGCCGCCATCCGTCGCTCACCGGTGATTCGCCGCAGGAGCGGCGTGCGGAAATTCGAATACGACCTGCGCCATTCGAGCATCGCGCGTGGCGCCGCGCGCGCCGCGATTGACCGCGGTGATCGCCCTGTCATCGCGCCTGGGCGCGCGGCACGCAGCTGCTGGAGCCGCTGAGTCCGGCGCAGGCACTGGCCTGGCTGCGGCGCGAGCAACCGTATGCCTGCACCCAGCCCTCGGGGACGATTTCTGCCGCAGCCTCGAGGGCGTGCCGGCGTACCGGCTGCTACGCGGCAAACATCCCGAGGATGCGGCCTAATGCCCTGCGCGGATCTGCTGTCTGCGCGCCGCCCATGAAGATCGCCGTGGTGCTGCCGGGAGGTGTCGGATCGCTCGGGAGAGGCGCGCTCATCCCCGCGTTCCTGGCGCTCATCGAACGGCTGGCACGCTGCCACGAGATACACGTATTCGCGTTGCGCCAGTAATCGCGGCCCGGCACCTGGCAGCTCGCGGGCGCCACCATTCACAACGCCGGGCACTGCTCTCGCGGAGCGGGCGCCGTCGTGATGCGCGCACTGAACCAGCTGGCCGCGGAACACCGGCGCCGGCCCTTCGACCTGGTGCAATCCCTGTTTTCCGGCTCCGCCGGCTTCGTGGCCTGCATTGCTGGTGCGCGACTGGGCCGGCCATACGCCGATGCACGTCGCGGGCGGTGAGCTCGCACGATTGCCGGACATCCACTACGGCGGCCGCCGGACCTGGGCCGGCGCCGCTGCCGCGAAGCGCTGGTGCTGCGTCGAGCGGCGGCCGTGAGCGCGGCCAGCGAACCCATGATCGGGGCGCTGCGTGACCTCGGTGTCGAGGCGCGTCGCATACCGCTGGGCGTGGACACCGCGCGCGCTGGCTGCCGCGCGCCCCCGAACGGCGCGCGCCCTGCAATCGACGGCGCGCCTCATTCACGTGGCCAGTCTCAACCGTGTAAAGCGACCAGCACACCCTGTTGCGTGCACTCGAGTGCCTGGCGCTGGGCGGCGTCGATTTTCATCTCGACATTGTCGGAGAGGACACGCTGACGGGTGAAACGCAGCGGCTGTGCGCCGAGTTGCACCTAGAGCAGCGCGTGACCTTTCATGGCTTCCTGCCGCAGGCCGAGCTGCGCGCACTCATGGCGCGGGCGCACGTGTAGTCATGTCGTCACGCCACGAAGCCGGTCCCCTGGCCATGCTGGAGGCGGCGACGCTCGGTGTCCCGACCGTGGGCACACGCGTGGGGCACATCGCCGAATGGGCTCCCGACGCGGCGCTGGCAGTGCCGGTGGGCGAGCCGGAATCCCTGGCGGGCGCGCTCACCGCGCTGCTTGCGCTGACGAGGAGCTGCGCTGCGCGCTGGGGCGCGCCGCGCTGGCGCGCGTCGTGACCGAAGACGCCGACTACACGGCGCGCGCGTTCGAATCCATCTATCAACAGAATTACCGGGCAGCTCACCGGGCCACGTCGCTGGCGCGGCAGGAACTGCGTGAGTGTGCGCTGGTGCAGTTCCGCGAGGCGACTGCTGGCACCGCGGACACACGCGGCCCAGCGCATCGACGCAGTCCGCGACGCAGCCGCGCCCAACGCAGCCGCAGCGCCGACGCGCCGCCGCGAAGCGCCGTCGAGTCCGCCGCGCAGGAACAGCGCGTTGAATTGCGGATGCGAGTGCGCCTGGTCGGCGGCGATCTCGTCCAGGTTCCACGACTCGAGCAGGGCGCGCGCTTCGGGATACAGAGCGCTGCGTCGGCGCGATGCAAGCGCTGGCTCTCGAGCTCGACGTGCAGCAGGACCACGTGCTGCGCCACGCCGCGCAGGCCCTCGAGCACTTCACAGGCATGTCCTTCCGACGTCGATCCACAAGTGCAACGCGCGCGCCACCGCCATTGCCGCAATGGCCGGCGCCAGCAATGTATCGAGACGCATGCGTCGGCACCTCGATGGCGTTGCTCGGATAGGCGCGCTCATCGCGTTGGTGCAGTGAACTCATGCCGCGGCGCGCATCGGCGGTCGCGTAATCCGCCTCGACCACGAAGAACGGCGCGCGCGCGTCCTCGCGGCTCGCAGCGCCGCGCCGACGATGTCGATACGCGCCGTCGCCAGGCGCGGATCCGCGCGCATGCAACGCAGGTTCTCCGGGTTCGGCTCGAGCGCCATGATGCGGGCGAAGTGGCAGGCGCGCACGAAAGGCGAGGGCATCCTCGCCGTTCATCGATCCCACCTCGCACACCAGGTCGATGTCGAGATCGCGCAGCAGCGCGATGAAAACCTGCCGCGTGTTTACCTTGTTCATGACGGCTCGCGCCACGGGCGCGCGCCGTGGCCGCGTCTCCAGGCTCGATGAATGCCGCTGGTATGGAACAGCGCGCGGCACGCTGGCGCGGATTTCTTCCAGAGGTGATGCGGCACAGGAAGGTAGTGTGCGAGCCACGCTCCTGCGCGGCAATGATGGCGAGCTCGCGAACGCGTGGCGTCTGCGCCGGTACCCGCAAGCCGTAACGTGGCGACGGAATCGTGGCGCAGGGCAGTGTCGACCAGTCGATCTTCTTCAGCCGGTGGTGCGCGCCCAGTGAATACGCGAGCCCCCGATCCGCCAGGGGCACATCCGCGAGCACGGCGCGGCCCGCCCTGCGCAGCGTCGCCACTGACGGGCTGGTATTGCGCAACGCCAGCGTGAAGTGTTCGCCACCCATGGTGCCCACCAGGTCCATGGGAAAGAGGTTTTCGCATTCGCCGTCGTCGACCGACACCAGCACCACGGGCCGCGGGCAGATGTAAGAACACCAGCAGATGCTGCACGTCCGCCGCGCTCATCGAAAATCCGCCGCGTTCGTCGCGGGGCCGCTGCGACTGCAGCCAGCGCTGCCAGGTGCGCAACGGCGCCGGCAGGCAGCGGTGCCGCGACGCATCCACCGAGAAGCAATCGAGGAAGTCTCCGCAGCGTCGATGCGACCGGCGGCGCTCAGCTGCAGCGCTCCGAGTTCGATGCCGCGCGCGCGATCGCGAAAGTGCAGCGACGCTCGTCCCGTGCCGTGCCCGGGCGCACGCGCAACGGCGATCACCAGCGGCGCGAGTGACAGCTACCACCTGCCGGTCGGTAACGTCGCGCTCGAGGCCTTCGGCTTCCAGGCTCACGTCGATCAGCGATTGGGACGAGTCGAGCCCGATGGGCGACCACAGCGCGAGCGGGCGCGGCGCGCGAGGGCGCGGAGCTTCACGCTGGCTCCCTGCGGCGCAAGCGTGAGAAACAGGTAGCGCGACACGGCGATGGCCGGCCAATCCGCCGGTGATGCGGGTTCGACGCGGCGCGCGGCGACCTGGCCCTGTGCCGGCGGTGCATGGATCGCATCGAGCGCAAAGCCGGCGCCGGCTTCGCGCACCAGGCGGCCCGGCAGCCAGCGCGTGGATCGGCGACTGCGCACCGGGGACCGAGTACCGGCCCTGCCACAGCAGTTGCGGCAGACCGCGCCACCACCACGAATATTGCAGATCGCCGCGATGCCAGGGATTCAGGATGCTGACGCAGCACCCGGCCCGCCGGCTCGAGCATCGCGGCGAAGCGGCGGAACAGTGCGGGCCGGAGCCGGTACCAGGTTGAGCGGTGCGAAGTTCGCGGTAATGAGTTCCACCGGTGGAAACAGTGCCGAGGACGTATCGAGGAATTCCGGGTAGCTGCACTCCACCAGCCGCAGTCGCTGCGCCTCGATGTCGCGCGCGCAAGTGTCGCGCACGATAGCGCGCACATCGCCGGGTCGATGTCGTAGGCGTACACGCGCCGGCCCAGATCGGCGTAGACGCGCGCATCGATGCCGGGCCGCAGCCGAAGTCGAGTACCGCGCCGCCCGGCCTCCCCAGGTGCAGCGCCAGCTCCAGGAACGCAGCACGACACACGCGGTCCTCATCGGCCGCGGTCAGGGCCAGTGACATAGGCGCTCCCCGTGACCAGCGAGTCTCACCGCTGGCTCCCGGCCTCGTCGATGGCGCCGCGCAGTGAGACGATGGTCTGCACGCGCGGCGGCCGCGAGATCATCCAGCGCAGGATGCGTTGACCGTGTCCCAGCGCATACCAGGGAACCTGGTATAGCGCCAGGCTGCGCGGCCACCTTGACGTCCAGTTCGGCAATGGCGGTGCGGTCGGGAATGAATCTCTGGCGCGCGTAACGCATGGCATCGAGCGGCGAGCGTGACCAGTAGATGCCCGGGAACGCGTGGATGCGCAGGTTCGACCAGGACACGCGGGTCAGGGTCTCGTGCCGCGCCGCCATTCTCAGCACGCGTGGACAGGCACGCGCGCGAAGTCCGCGAGCGGCACGGCGTTCCGATCCGGGTAGTAACGCAGTGCGAGTTCCAGCGGCGGATACATCCACCAGCGGCCGCCTCGCGCCTCCGGCGTGGAGAGTAGTTTGTCCCAGGACGCGGCATCGAGTCGCGGCGCGAGCAGCGCGATGTCATGGAGCTGCACCTGGCGCAAGCGCATGCGCGCGCATGTTGCTCGCCGCGTGCAACAGCAGGTGACGCAGCAGCTCCGCATTGTCGCGATAGGGATGAAGTCCGGCGCCGGGTTCTACCGGGGAACAGTCCGCCGGTGATATCCACGCGCTGCACGGGAAGGCATTCGCCGATGGTCTCGTGCAGTCTCGATCTTCAGCGGATTGTCAGGATGTTCGCCCGGGCTGGCCGTCGCCGGCGCGTCCCGCGGCTCGAACACGCGGTGACGCTGGAGTGACGTAGGCGTCGAGGTAGTCCAGGGCTGAGCAGCGCGCGTGCGCGCGGGCGCTGTCCTCGGCACGCACCAGCAGATCGATGTCAGCCCATGGGCCGTTCGCCGGGGCGATACAGCCCGAGCCGGCGCAGCGCGGCTCCCTTGAGGCCCACCGCGCCAATGCCAGCGCGACTGCAGGGCCGCGCCAGCACGCGTTCGATCAGGCTGGCGATGCGCAGGTCGCGTTGCAGTGCCAGGCGGCGCTGTGCCTCGGAAGGAAGTCCTGCCAGCAGTCCGGGCCCCGCCACCGACAGGCGATGCGCGAGCAGCACCGTGATGCCCTGCATCGACGACACCGCGCGCGCCACGTCCATTCCGAGTGCGGATTCCAGTCGGGCGTCGAGGCGCCGGGATTCGCAGCTCGCGCGCCAGTTGTTCGGTGGTGCGACGCAGGGCCGCGGCGATCACGCCTGAAGCGGCGGCAGATCGGCAGCGTGGCACTCACGCCGCGTCCATAGCGCGCAACGCGTCGTCTGGCGCGGCGCGCGGCGCCCACAATTCAGCGGAGCGCCGGGTCGGAGGACTCGCAGGCGCGAGGCCTCGACCTCGCTGCGCAGCCACTGCGTCGGCGAGCTTGTAGTAGTCCTTGCCGCGGCGGCCGGCGATGACGTAGTCGCGGTCGGAGGCCTCCGCCCAGGCGATGGGCAGCTCGCACGCGCTCGCGCACCTTGTCGAAGTACCCCGTGCCCTTGATCGGATACGACACCGTCGTGAAGAACACGTCGGGATTGCTCTGCTTCACGTGCTCGACCGTGGCCGCGATGTCCTCGAGCTCCTCGCCCTCGTAACCCCACATGAGGAACATGCCGACCTGGATGCCCTGCTGCGTGCGCCAGGCGGCAGGCGCGGCGCACCTGCTCGACCTTCACGCCGCGCTGCATGGCGTCGAGGATCTTCTGGCTGCCGCTCTCGGAGCCGATCCAGATGCGATAGCAGCCGAGCTCGCGCAGCTGCGCCGCGGCGCCTTCGTTCTGCAGGCGGTCGGCGCGCGTGATGGTTTCGAACGGACGATGAATGCCGCGGCGCTTGAGCTCGGCGGTGTAGCTCGCGAGCCAGGGATGGCTGATGGTGAACACGTCGTCGGCGTACCAGACCTGGTCGGGATCGTAGCGCTCGATGATCCACTGCATTTCATCGGCCACGTTGGCCGGGCTGCGCCGCCGGTGCGTGAATGCCGTAAACGGCGTGCGAGCACCAGTTGCAGCTTGTACGCGCAGCCGCGCGCGGTGATGAGGTTGATGCTGCTGGCGCCGTGATGGGTCTTCCAGGCGTCCAGGTAGCAGGCCGGTGGTCGATGGCTTCGCGGTCCGGGCAACGGCAGCGCTGTCGATGTCCGGGACTGCGCGTCGCGCGGCGCGTGCTCACGATGGCGCCGGTCTCGTCGCGGAACGCGATGCCGTGCACCTCGTGCAGGCGGTGCGCGCCCTGGCGCGGCGAGCGCGGACAGCAGCTCGCGTGAGCGTCAGCTCGCCTTCGCCGATGACGATGACGTCGGCGCCGGCGCTCGAGGTACTCGGCGATGTAGTTGGCGCTCTCCGGTCCGCCGAGCACCACCGTCCAGCGATGCTGTTTGCGCGGCGCGCACGATCTCGAGCACCGAGCGGCGCGTCATCAGGTTGGTGTAGATGCCGACCACGCCGCCGGGCGAGGCCGCGAAACGCGCGCGCAAGCATCCGCGCGCTCGCCGAACGTGCTGTCGAATACCTCGACCGAGAAGCCGGCGCGCTTGAGATAGGCCGATAGATAGAGCAGGCCGAGCGGCGGATACGGCTTCATGATCTGCCGTTCCTTCTCGTCGTCGGCGAGGAAGTAACCGTGCGTGAGCAGCAGGTCGGTCATGGGTGTCAGCGAAATGCCGCCGCCGACTGCAGGCCTCCGAGCGGCTGGTCGAGCGACGCGTCGTCGTCATCGGGCTGCTGCCGGAAGTCGCCTTCGCTTGGCGCACAAGCTCGTCCCAGCGGCGCGCCACGTCCGGCGAATCCGGATGGGTGACCTGGTCGTGCAGCAGGTTGCGCACCGCGCGGTAGAACTCGAGCGGTAGGTGCCGGCGAACATCATCTCGAGGTCGTTGCTCTCCTGCCAGTGGCGCTTGTCGCCGAGCTGCTGCCTTGACGGCCTCGTAGAACTTCGTGCCGGGCAGTGGATAGGAGACGCTCACGCCGACGTCGTCGGGCCGCGCCTCCTCGACCAGCCGGCGCGTGGCGAGGATGTCGTCGAGCTCCTCGCCGAGATAACCGAGCTGCAGGAAGAAGCCCACGCGGATGCCCGGCGTCGCCCAGCAGGCGACGCGCGTGCGATGTTCTCGCGCACGCGCGTGCCCTTGTTCATGGCGTCGAGGATCTTCTGGCTGCCGCTCGGCGCCGATCCAGGCTTCGCGGCAGCCCGCAGCGCGCAGCGCTTCGGCCATGCGCGCGCTGACGAGATCGCGCGCGCAGCTGGATGGTGAACGGCACGCCGCCGCCGCCGCTCGGCGAGCGCGGCGGCGAACTCGTTCACCCAGTCGACCTTGAATCCGAAGATGTCATCGGCGAACCAGATGTGGTCGGGCCGATAGTGGCGGCGCAGGTGGATCAGTCTCCGCGGCCATCTCGCGCGGCCGGGCGCTGCAGGTATTGATTGCCCCAGATGGGCTTCGCGCACCAGTTGCAGCGGAACGAACAGCCGCGCGAGGCGGCCATGTTGAGGCTGAAGTAGCCATGCGCGCGCCGCCAGACGCGCGCGGTATTTCTCGATGTCGACCAGGTCCCAGGCGGGCAGCGCCGCGAGCGACCGGTTCCGGCAGTGCGCGCGCCGCGTGGCGCGCAGCGGCGCCGTTCGGGCCGGCGACGCTGACATCCGGGCAGGCCCGCGACCCATGGTCCGTGCCAGTCGAGCGCGGCGATTGCGGTCCAGCCGGTCGATCAGCGCCACGAGCGTCGCGAGCGCTTCGCCGTGCAGCACGGCGTGCGCGCCGGCCGCGAGATATTTTCCGGCGCATCGGAGGCGTCGGAGCCGGCGGCGATGAGCGCGTGCGCCGCGCGCGCGCGCCAGCGCGAGCATCTCGCAGGCGGCGCGCGCGCATGCGCGCCGAGGCACATCTTGCTCAGGAAGTTGTAAGTTGTCCTCGTAGAGCAGCACCAGCTGCGGCTTGAGCACGTCGAGCTGGCGCTCGAAGCGTCGAGGATCATCGGCCAGCATGGCGTCGAACAGCGACACCTCGTGGCCCGGCCTTGCGCAGCATCGCGGCCACCTGCAGCGTGGCCAGCGGTGGATAGGGCTTGGCGCGCTCCTGCTGCTTCTGGTCGAAACGCAGGAAATACGAATGGCAAACCAGGATGGAAAGCATGCTGAGTCCGTTCACTCGGGCTTGATGCGGCGCACGTACCAACCCGTCCGACGAGCCGGCTTCTGAAGGGGTGAGTTCCATTCCCCCGCCGACTGGTTCCTTCTTACTGCAAATTGCCGCGACGATGTTTCCCCGGTGCGCGTCGGAGGAAACCGACGCGCTCCCGGAAACAGGCTTAGGCACGCTCGCAGTTCGGCCCCCTTCGTTCTGCGCCAGAGTCTTGTTGCGCGGAAACTTGACCAGTAGTAGTGACGGACGGTTTCGGTCTTGCGCGGCTCGCCCGCGAGTCGCCACCAGGTAGACACCCGCATGGCCATTGAGGTCCACGGTGGTTGGCGGCGTGGCGCCCTTGAGCACGTCGATCCTGATGTCGTTGTCACGCGCCACGGGTACGCGATCGATGATTTCGATGGGCATTGTGACCGAGTGAAAGCTGGTGATTTCGAAGCGGCGTCGACGCTGGTTCAGCTGGTCGCGATTGACCACGCCGACATTGCCGGATTCTTCGCTCTCGTCGTGCACCACGATGCGGATGCGTTGATCCTGGCCGAACGGAATGCGCACGTCGGCGCCAGGCAGCACCATGGGCAGCTCTCCCATGCCGACAAAGGCGTCGTCGCGGAACAATTGCACCACGCCCGAATCGATCGGGACTTCTCCTTCGTAGGGTGAACCTGGTTTCGAGATAGGCGCTGCGCTCGACCGCGAGGTTAGCGCGCCACCAGGTCGACCTTGAAGTCGGCGTCGGTAATCGGGTACAGCGCGGCTGCCGGTCCGCGGCGACGCTGACGCGACCCGGGATGCGGTAGTCCGCGATGAAGTCCGTGGCGAATGACCTCGGCGGTGCTCCTGGCGGCGACCGGGGCATAGGCTTCGTCCGTGACGAGGTCTTCTGGGCTGAACGGCGATCGGCGCGCCATCCTGTTACCACGACTTCCTGGAGCTCCTCGCCACTGGCGCCGAGGTACTGCATCGACTCGAGGTTCAGGAACAGCGAGGCCAGCGCCGGGGTGGTGGCGTTGAGACTGGGCTGTGACGTGCTGATGGTGAGCTCGATATTGCTCCAGTCTTCGCCCGTGCCCTGCTGCAGTTCGCCTGGCGCACCAGCGCCACGGTCTTCTTCTGGCTGTCAGCCGCGCCTCGTATTGCCAGTTCCAGCCCACGTTGGTCACCTGGTACTCCACGCTGATGGTCGGCATTACCGGCCGCCGCGGCGTGCACGGAGGCGCGCAACTCGGTGTGTGCCTTGCGCGCGGTGGCGACCTTGGCGAGTTCGGCGCCTTGAGTTTCTCCGCCTGCTCATCGAGATCGCGCAGTTGTAGTTTGGCGTTGCGGATGCGCTGGCGGGCGGCCGCGTCGCTGCTGCCCACGGTGGTCACCAGGCCGCCGATGGCGGTGGTTTCCAGCCGCGGCGCATTGGTGCCACTGCCGGTCGGCGCGGCCACCACACCCTCCGAGGAGTTTCAGTTGAGCTTGCGCGGATGCGATTTCATTCGTCGATGGTGGAGCGCTGATCGCCGAGATCGCGCAGCTTGCGGTTGAGCATGCGTTCGGTCTCGTTGACCAGTTGCTCCTCGACGATGCGCTGCAATTCGATGCCGCCGAGACGCAACGCTGCCGAGCGCGCGGTACAGCGCAGCGTCCCCGGATCGACCCCGTCGGGCAGGCCGCGAACCACGATCGGTCGATTCGTTCGCCTGTCGGTGTTATTTCCACGTTTCCCTGGCGCGTGGATGATGGCGCTGTCGCGATACACCGTGACGCTGTCGATGGGCAGTGTCACCGCGATGTCAGCAGCTCGCGCAGCCGGCAGGGCAATCATCAAGCCTGCAATGGCAATCACGGTAGTCAGGCGCATGTTGGGCTCCCTGTTTTGCACGGCAGTGTGAGAAAACGGCCTGCGAGCGGGGAACAAATCGGTGGCCAACTGCATTTGTGAGGGTACTCAACAGATTCGAGGGCACAACCATGTCGTTCCGATCCCGCCGCGCTTCACTGGGTTTGACGTGACCAGGACGACAGTTTCCTTGGCGGCAGTGGTTTGGCCTCCGTCAGGCGCCGCCGTGGCCTTGCTCGCGGGCGCGATAGCCTGGCGCCGGCGAAAAGAGCAGCCAACCCTGTCAATGACGTCGGCATCCTCAACAGCGCGCTCGCCGCCGAACTCGAGGCGATCGCCGCGTATGGCGTAGGCGCCGGCAGCGGTCTGCTCAAGGGCGCCGGTGCTGAGCACTGGCCACCACTTTCCAGGGTCATCACAAACAACATGCCGACGTGCTCGCCGGCACCGTGACGCAAGCTCGGTGGAACGGCCGGCGGATGCGAAGGCGCAGCTACGACTTTCCGGTCGAGACTCTGAAGACCCAGAACGACGTGCTGCGTTTCGCGGCGGGACTCGAGAAGGGCGCGGTCAGCGCCTATCTCGGGCGGTGCCGTTGTTCAAGGATCGCGAACTCGCCAAGGCGGCGGCGAGCATCCTCGGTGATGAGGCCATGCACTGGGCGGTGTTGCGCCAGGCGATTGGGCGAGGAACCGGTGCCCGCAGCTTTCGTTTCGTGAGACGTGCAAGAAAAGCTTGTTTGCCAGGCATCGGGCGGCGCGGCACAGTGCCGCCCATGCTGGGCATTCATCACTACTGGCTGTTCATCGCCACGGCCATCCTGCTGGTCATCACGCCGGGCCAGGACACCTTCTTCATTCTTGGCCGCAGTCTCGTCGGGCGGACGCTCCGCGGGCATCGCCGCGGCGCTCGGCATCACCGCCGGCAGCGTCATCCACACGTTCGCTGCGGCGCTCGGGCTGTCCGCGCTGCTCGCCACGTCGCCATATGCCTTCATGGCGGTGAAGTTCGCGGGCGCGGCCTATCTCATCTACATCGGCGTGCGCGCGCTGCTGAGCGCGCGCCGAACGGCTTGCCGGGCGACGCTCGAGGTGTGCCGGCTGATGGCCGCTGGTCCGGCGTTTCGCCAGGGCATCGCTCTCGAATCTGCTCAATCCCAAGGTGGCGCTGTTCTTCCTCGCGCTCATGCCGCAGTTCATCGATGCCGGCAGCACCACACAAGGTCGGCGCGTTCCTCGCGCTCGGGCCTCACGTTCGTGACGCTGGGCGTGGTCTGGTGCCTGGTGCTGGCCGTCGGCGCGGCGAGGCTGCGCGGCGCGTTCCTGCGCCGGCCGTCGATGGCGCAACGTGCTCAACAAGGTCGCCGGCGCCATGTTCATCGCGCTCGGGTCTGCGCCTCGCAACGGTAGCGCCAGTGAGCGCACGTCACGACGACGCAGGGGAATTGGCCCCAGCAGGTGCGCAAGCGCCTGATCCTGCCGTCGGCCCATCGGCACTCATCGGCACCGATGCGCCGGACATCAGATGCAGCTGCTTGACGAGATGCAGCGCGGCGCCGCGTATTCATGATGGGCGACAACCCGGCGCTGCTCGCGCATGCCGGACAAACCCACGCTGCTGGATTTCTTCCGCCTGCGCTTCGGACCAATTTCGCGCCAGCCATCATTGCCTGTCGGCGAAACTGGCGCTGGAACGCCGGACGATGAAAAGATCGTCATGGCGTGTTTCCTGCACGATATCTCCAACGGCGCGCTGGTGCGCTGCGACCATGGCTACTGGCGGCAGCTGGTTGCGCCGACGTCAGCGAGTGAATCGTTTGGGCCAAAGTGTTATCACTGAAGCTTGTTAGCTACTGCCGACCCATCGGTGGGATACGAATAAAATTCGGCGAAAATTTGCGCTACTTCGGTGATGATTACCAGCCGCCGGAATACATCCAGCGCGATCATGAATACGCGCGTAACCACCGCTGGTACATGACTCCCCGCGCATCGTCACCATGTTAGCAATACGTAACTGAACGAAGTACAATGAA
>ERZ1370068.5785-contig-4795_pt1 | contig 40152 bp, 40 predicted proteins | sample MGYA00561227_ERZ1370068 | MGnify/ENA primary metagenome ERZ1370068 (study PRJEB38410, sample SAMEA6850437) | metagenome | study: Metagenomic assessment of the ecological functions of the soil: analysis of the soil microbiota associated with the... | reverse complement strand
GTAGTACTTCGTTCAGTTATTGCTATGGACCCGGCGGCTGAAGGCCAAAGCTGGCGGCGCTCAGGCTCGAGCTCTGCGAGCGTCTCGGGCACATCCTTCGGCAGGTCGACGTCTCCGGCGCGCCGAGGTCGTCGCACCGGGACGAAGCAGCGCCGGCAGCGAGCGCTGCGCCCTGGTCGGGGATCTGATCTCCAGAGCGGCTCGCGCTGAGCACGACCGGGTGCCGCGGTTGCCTTACGTGAGTCGCCAGCCACGATCTTCCGCACCGCTCTTCGCGCCAGACCTCGAGACACGCGGTCGATCGCGGCCAGGAGGGACAGGTTCAGGCCGTCGGCGAGCACGACGACCGCGGCCTCGGCATCGTCTCCGAGAGCCGTGCAGCCCGCAGCGCGAGCTGGGAGCGCCTCGCCCGCGCTCCCATTCGGGGCAATGGACGACCCGCGCCGACGTCTCGACGTCGTGCGCCCCGAGCATCGACGACCACATCTTCGACCGAGCTCGCCCGAACGCGTTCGAGACCGGCTCGAGCGAGGATGCGCTGCTTGACGTCTCCGAAGCGGCTCGACGGCTCCGGCCGCGAGCACGACCGCGGCCGTCAGCCACGACGTGAGCTCCATCTTGTCGATCGTGAGCCTTCTCGGTCGGGCGCCCCGACAGGTCGGCCGGGTTGCCGAGCTTCCCGATCTTCTCGACGACGTCCATGCCTTCGGTCACGTCACCGAGGACCGCGTAGTCCGGCGGCAGGCTGACGCCGTCGCTCGTGACGACGAAGAACTGGCTGCCCAGGTCCCGGCCAGTTTCGTTCTAGCGACTTCGCCATCGCGACGAGGCCCTTCTTGTACTGCGTGTCGCTGGGCGGGCATCGACGACCGAGTAGCCGGGGCCGCCCATGCGCGTTCCACTCCGGGTCGCCTCCTGGATCACGAACCCGGGGACGATCCGGTGGAAGGTCAGGCCGTCGAAGAAGCCCTTGTCGACGAGCGCCGGCGAACGACCCCGTCGCGCACGGCGAGGTCTTCGTCGCCAGGTCGAACGTGAAGTTCGCCCTTGCTCGTCTTGACGGCGACCGAGTGCGTCTTGCCGTCGTCGAGGTCGACTCAGGTTGGCCTGTCGACTTGTCCCCGCTGATCTCGCAGTTCATCGAGCTCCTCCGGACGCGTTGTCGCTCTTCTTGCTGCCGCACCTACAAGCAGCACGCGAACATGAGCAGGCGGGAGCAGGGCCAGACGCCTCATGCAGGCCGCCTCGAGAGCGCGCGGCGGACGAGCGCCTCCGCGATCTCGACCCAGCTTGTGCGCCGTTCCCGGCAGCGGCGTCGCGTCGGCGAGCGCTTCCGGCGAGTCGAGCACCCACAGGATCGGCGCGACGCCGGCGAGGACGATCCTTCGTCTCGCCGTCCGATGCGGGCCGCGGCGACGCCGACGATCGGGAACGACCAGCGCTGCCGCTCCATCGCCTTCAGGTAGTGCTCTTCTCGGCGCGGGACGTCGAGCTCGAGGATCAGCTCGCCCGGCTCGAGCGTGGTCAGGCTGCGGTCGTCGTCGGTCGGAAGGCGGTAGAGGTCCGGCGACTGCGAGCTCGCGGTTCGTCGTGCGCAGCGTCGCGTCCGAGCGCGATGCAGCGCCGCGGCGACGTCGGACGGGTGCGCCGACGCGCAGTAGCTCGTTGCCGAAGATCGCGTGCTCGCGGTGCTCGCCGTCGCGCGCGTGGCAGCGTGTCGCCGCCGTGCAGGCGGCACGGGAAGTTGAGCCGCCAGTACCAGCAGCGCGTCGCCTGGAGCAGGTTGCCGCCGACCGAGCCCATGTTGCGGAGCTGCGGGCTCGCGGCGAGGCGGCACGCCTCGCGCAGCGCGTCCGGGATCTGCGGCGTCGGCCTCGAGCTCGGCCAGCGTCGTTGCCCGCGCCGATGCGCGTGCCGTCGATTCCGCGCGGCGACGATCCCCGCGGACGTCGACGAGCGTCTCGCCTCGAGCAAGCCGTCGCGCAGAAGCGGCACGACCTCCGTCGCCGCCGCGTGACGGCAGCTGTTGCCGGGATCGAGCTCGTCGAGGCTAGACGGCTGCAGGAGCTCCACGCTTCTCCTTCTCCGCTGCTGCCTCGCCGCGCGCAGCGCGCGGAGCATCTCCTCGCGCGAGATCGGCAGCGAGCGGACGTCGGCGCCGGTCGCGTCGCGGATCGCGTTCGCGATCGCCGCGGCGATCGGGACGATCGGCGGCTCGCCGAGACCCTTCGAGCCGAGGTTCGTCAGGTGCTCGTCCGGGATGTCGACGAGCTCGCGTGACGATCTCCGGGACGTCGGCGATCGTCGGCAGCTGTGTACGCGTCGAGCGTCGGCGTCAGGATCAGCGGCCGGTCGCGGGATCGAGCAGGCGGTCCTCCGAGAGCGTGTGGCCCGATGCCCTGGATGATCCCGCCCTCGACCTGGCTCCGACGCGCCGAGCGGGTTGATCACGCGGCCGACGTCGTGGATCGCCGCGACCCGCTCGACGCCGACCTCGCCCGTCTCGACGTCGACGGCGACCTCCGCGACCTGGACGCCGAACGTCAGCACCTGCATCCCGGTCGGGTTCGGGCCGCGGGCGCCCTTGCCGAGGATCTGCGCGTCCTCGAGCAGGCCCGATGACCTCGCCAGCGGCCACGAGCCGCCGTCGGCCGAGACGACGTTGCCGCCCTTCAGTCGAGCACGCGCTCTTCCGAGGTCGTAGCGCTGCGCCGCGATCTCGAGCATCTGCCGCGCCGCGTCCGGCGGCGGCGGCGCGAACGGCCGGGCCCCATCGACGGCGTCGTCGACGAGCCGGCCGGAGATCGACGGCGTACGGGCCCGCGGGCCGAGTCGCCGAGCGAGATCTGACGCTGGTCGAGCGGCAGCCCGAGCTCCTCGGCCGCGATCTGCGCCATCGCCGTCGCGGTGCCGGTGCCGATGTCCTGCATCGCGGTGATCGACCGGTCGCGCGCCGTCGGAGCCGAGCGCGCACCCACGGCATACGAGGGCGGACCGCCGCCGCCGTACCAGATCTGGCTCGCCATGCCCGACGCCGCGCTTCCACGGTCGCTCGCGCGCGCGCGCGCACCTCGTCGCCGGCGCTCCCAGTGCGGCTCGGCGCGGCGGTAGCACTCCATCAGGTTCTTCGACGAGTACGGCGTCGTCGTCGGTCGAGCGTGCGCGTAGTTGAGGCGCCGCAGCTCGAGCGGGTCGACGTCGAGCTTCGCCGCGAGCTCGTCGAGCAGCGCACTCGAGCCCGAACGTCCCCTCGACGAAGCCCGGCGCGCGGAACGCCTTCATCGGCGGCGTGTTGATCTTCGCCGCGTGCAGGACGCGTGCGCACGTTCTCGCAGTCGTAGAGCAGCCGCATCGGGCCGTCGGTCGGCGCCGCCCAGCCGTCCCAGCCGAGTCGCGTTCACGAACTCGCCGCCGAGCGCGAGCGAGCGTCCCGTCGGCGCTTGCGCGGCCGACGGTCAGCCGCTGGATCGTGGCGTTGCGGTTGCCCGGTCGCGAGGTTCTCCTCGCGCCGCGTGAGCGCGCAGCGCGACCGGACGGCCCGGTGCGCTTCGCGAGCTCGATCGGCGATGAACGTAGTCGCCGGCGCCGTTCTTCGAGCCGAAGCCGCCGCCCATGAACTCGCAGACGACGCGCACCTTGTCCGGCGGGAGGCCGAGCCTGCCCGCGACCTCGTCGCGGACGCCCCAGATGAACTGCGTCGAGATGTAGACGTCGAGCGGTCGCCGCGCCACTCGCACACCGCACTGGTGCGTCTCGAACGAGCTGTGGAGGACGCGTCTGCGTCCGGTACTCGGCCTCGACCACGACGTCGGCCTGCGGCGAGCGCGCGCGTCGACGTCGCCGCGCTCGTAGCGGCTCGCCTCGCCGATGAGCTGCGCCTCTGCGCGCACGGCCTCCTCGGGGTCGAGCAGCGGCTCGTGGACGTCCCACTCGACGTCGATCAGCTCGACCGCCGCGCGTGCCTGCTGCGTAGCGTGTCGGCGGCGACGGCTGCGACCGCCTGGCCCCGTGGCCGGGCTGCCGTCGTCGACGCGCGTCGACGCTCGCCCGGCCGCACCGCGCCCCGGACGCGCCGGAGCGGCGAGCGCGCAGCTCGAGCGAGATCGTCTTCACGCGCGCGCGCGCGCGTGCGGCGACCTGAGCAACCGCGGCGTGCAGCATCCCGGGAAGCCTCGAGGTCGGACGTGTAGCGAGCCTCGCCGCGTGCGCGCATGGGCCCCGTCACCCGCTGTCGCCGGACGGCCGACGATCGTCGCGCGGCCCGGCCGGCCACTGCTCGAGCGCGTCCTCCTCGACGACGAGCCAGACCTCCTCGAACCGGCCCTCGACCTCCTTCTCCGTGCGGATCAGTCTCGCCACGTGGAGATCGCCTCCTCGATTTTCGGATAGGTGCCGCAGCGGCAGAGGTTTCCCGCCATCGCGTGCCGGATCTCGTCGCGCTCGGGCTGCGGGTCGCGCCTCGACGAGCGCGGCTGCCGAGACGATCTGGCCGGGCGTGCAGAAGCCGCACTGGAGCGGCGTCGGCGCGGACGAACGCGTCGACGAGCGGGTGCTCGCGCAGCCCCTCGATCGTCGTCACCTCGCGCTCGCCGACCATGTGCACGAGCGTGATGCACGAGTAGACGGGCACGCCGTCGAGCTGAGACCGTGCACGCGCCGCAGTGGCCTTCGCCGCAGGCGATCTTCGTCCCGGTCAGGCCGAGCTCGTCGCGCAGCGCGTCGGCGCAGCGTCTGTCCCGACCGGCGCGTCGACGCGTACGTCGTCGCCGTTGACGTCGCAGCTTCAGGCACCGGCCGTTACCGCCAGGATGTTCGGCGATGTGAATCGAGTCCGCGACGGCGTGACGCGGCGAGACCGGTCAGGTCCTCGTCTCTCGACCTCGGGCAGCATGCGCCAGAGGTCGCGCGCGGCGTGATCAAGAGCTCGCGGACATCTGCTCGAGCTCTCGCCCGCGTGGCCGTTCGCGCTCGTCGCGCGGCGTTGAGTGCGAGCCCGATGCACGCCGATCGAGTCCGGGCTGCCGCATCCAGAGGAGCGGCGTCGCCATCGAGAGGTACTGGTGGATGCGCGCCAGCGTCATCGGCTGGGTGAGATCGTCCCGTCGCCCGCGGCTTGGTCGGCTCCGTGCGGCGGCTCGCCGTCGGCGATCCGGTTCGCGCTGCCGGCGAGCATCGTCGCGCATCTGCTCGTCGTCGAAGCCGGCGACCCGCGCGGTGCGCAGCGCGATCAGCGAGCGAGCTCGGGCTGCTGGCCGTACGGGTAGTCGGAGGCGTAGAGCACCTGCTCCGGGCGAGACGAGGCGGAAGAAGCTCGAGCAGGTCGATCGGCGCTCCAGACGGACGTGTCGAAGAAGACGCCCGCTCGTCCGCCGAAGCAGGCGCGCGAGGCGCGCAGGTCGGCGATGCCGCGCGTGCGCGATGATCAGCTGCGCTCTCGGGTAGCGCGTCGACGAGGCCGGCGAGGTCGTCGGCGATCGGCGGCAGGCCGCGGCCGCCGTGGATCAGGATCGGCACGCGCCGCTCGGCGGCGAGCGCGAAGACCGGCGCGAGCCGCTCGTCGTTCGAGCATGGAACTTCTGCGCGCGCGGATGCAGCTTGATGCCGCGCGCGCCGAGGTCGAGGCAGCGCTCGGCCTCCTCGATCGGGCTCTCGGTCAGGTCGAGGCGGACGAACGGGATCGAGCCGTCCCTCCGAGCGCTCCGCGTACTCGAGCGTGCGGTCGTTCGGCGGCGCGGAAGGCCGGGTGCGCGGTCGGGCTCGTCCAGGCAGAACATGAAGCAGTGCGGAGACCCCGTCCGCGTCGGCTTGATGCGCTCGAGGCTCCTCGTAGACGCCGATCTGGCCGTCGATGTCGTGGCCGAGGTGGACGTGCGCGTCGAAGATCTCGGCGTCCGCGGGCAGCGCAGGTTGCGAAGCTCGTGCTCGTACTCGCGTCAGCAGCGCCTGCGCCCGCTCGAACTCCTCCTCCACGAGTTCTCAGTCTATGCACGAGGACGGTAGGATCCCGCGCGGTGCCCGACGTCCTGATCTTCTGCCGACACCGGACCTCTCGCCGGAGATGCGCGCACGAGGTGCCGATCGCGGTTCCGGACCCCTTCCTGTACGCGGAGAAGGACGGAAAGCAGATCACGGTCGCGGACCGCGTTCGAGGTCGAGCGCATCAAGGCCGTGGGAATCGAGGCGCACGCGCTCGAAGAGTTCGGCTACGACGACTGCTCGCACCGGGCGTTCCGCCGTTTGGACGAGAGGTCAGCCCTGCACCGACCTGAATGCCTGCCGCGAGTTCGGCGTCGACGAGGCAGTCGTCCGCACTGGAGCTTCCCGACGTTCGTCGCCGGATCACCTGCGTGCGAACGGGGTCGCGTCACGCCCGATGACCGGGTACTTCGCCAATCGGCGCCGTGCGAAGAACGAGGTGCGGAGCTCGAGGGGATCCGCAGGGCTAAGAGCGCCGCGACCGCTGCGATGGGCGCGGCGCGGGACCTGATGGCGCAGGCCGAGCGGTCAGGCACCGGCTCCAGGCGCTGAGCGTCGACGGCGAGCCGCTGGACGTACGAGCTCCTGAGTCGGCGCGATCCGGCGCGTCTTCACCGAGCACGGCTGTCGCCAGTGACGATTCCATCGTCTCGCACGGTGCTGCAGACCGCCATCGGCCACGAAGCTCGGCTTTGGGCAGATCGCGCCCGACGAAGCCGATCGTAATCGACCTCTTGGCCGAAGGATCCGGAGTCGGGCTGCTACGCGGACGTGAGCGCGGACGTTCGTCGTCGGCACTCCGCCGGACGAGCTCGTCGAGTACCACCGCCTCGTCAAGGAGGCACTCGACCGGTCGCTCGAGGCGACGAAGGCCGGCGATGCCGGATGTCGAGATCTGAGGTTGCGGTCTGCCGGTTCTTCGAGGAGCACGGCCAGGCCGACGGTGCTCTCAGAGCCACCCGGCGAAGTGCTCGAGAACGGCTTCTTCCACGGCTCGGACACGGCGTCGGGCTCCAGGTGCGCTGAGCAGCCGAACCTCGGAGCGCGGCGGGACGGCGGAGCTCGTTGCCGGAGACGTCGTCACGCTCGAGCCGAGGCCTCTATCGCCAGGGCTTCGGCGGCTGCCAGCTCGAGAGGATCTCGATCCTCGTCACCGAGGACGGTGCCAAGAACCTCACGGACTTCCCGTACGACCTGACGCCGCAGGCTCCGACGGAACAGGGCGCGCCATCGAGACGATGTTCCTCGAGGGCAAGCGTCATCCGCCGCTCGCGAGGAGTTCGCAGCGCAGGCGAACGCGCAGCCGGACATCTACGACGGAGCCGTCCGAGCGAGTTCTGCGGAGCGCGAGGGCCGCGAGCGCGTCGCGTGGTTCGAGCCGTTCACGGAGCTGTACGAGTGGGAGCCGCCCTACGCGAAGTGGTATCTGGGCGGGAAGCTGAACGTGCGCTTCAACTGCGTCGACCGGCACGTCGAGGCCGGCCGCGGCGACAAGGTCGCCTACCACTGGGAGGGCGAGCCGGAGGACGAGCGGCGGACGATCACGTTCTCCGATCTGCAGCGCGAGGTCGGTCAGGCTCGCGAACGCGCTCAAGCGCGCTCGGCGTCGGCAAGGGGACGCCGGTCGGGATCTACATGGGGATGGTCCCGGAGGTTGCCGGTTGCGATGCTCGCGTGTGCGCGGCTCGGTGCGCCGCACACGGTCGTCTTCGGCGGCTTCTCGGCCGACTCGCTCGTCGGGCCGGCTGAACGACATGGGCTGCGAGGTGCTGATCACGCAGGACGAGGCGTGGCGCGAAGCGGCTCACCGGTGCCGCTGAAGCGGAACGCCGGACGAGGCGCTGGCGCAGTCGCCGAGCGTGAAGCAGCGTCGATCGTCGCTGCGCCGCACCGGCAACGACGTGCCGATGACAGGAGGGACGCGACGCGCTGGTGGCACGAGCTCGTCGCCGAGAGAGCGACGACGCGACGTCCTGCCCGTGCGAGCCGATGGACGCCGAGGATCTGCTCTACCTGCTCGTACACGACGCGGGACGACCGCGAAGCCGAAGGGGATCGCGCACACGACGCGCCGGCTACCTCGTCGGCGTGGCGACGACGCACCACTACATCTTCGACGTCAAGCCGGACTCGAGTCTACTGGTGCGCGGCCGACGTCGGCTGGGTCACCGGGCCACAGCTACATCGTCTACGGGCCGCTGTGCAACGGCGACGACCGGCGTCATGTACGAGGGGACGCCCGACTTCCCGACAAGGATCGCTGGTGGGCGATCGTCGAGCGCTACAAGGTCGACATCCTCTACACGGCGCCGACGGCGATCCGCGCGCACATGAAGTGGGGCCGGAGCACGCGGACAAGCACGACCTGTCGTCGCTCGCGGCTGCTCGGGTCGGTCGGCGAGCCGATCAACCCCGAGGCGTGGGTCTGGTACCGCGAGCGTGATCGGCGGCGGCCGCGTGCCGGTCGTCGACACGTGGTGGCAGACGGAGACGGGGATGATCCTGATCACGCCGCTGCCGGGCGTGACGACGACTGAAGCCGGGCTCGGCGACGAAGCCGTTCCCGGGGTCGACGCCGCGGTCTACGACGAGCAGGGCGAACGAGGTCGGACCGGGCGGCGGCGGCTATCTCGTCCTGCAGCAGGCCGTGGCCCGCGATGCTGCGCGGGATCTACAGCGACGACGACGCGCTACGTCGAGACGTACTGGTCGCAGTACCCGGACATGTACTTCGCCGGCGACGGCGCGCGGATCGACGAGGACGGCGACTTCTGGCTGCTGGGCCGCGTCGACGACGTGATGAACGTCTCCGGCCACCGGATCTCGACGATCGAGGTCGAGTCGGCGCTCGTCGACCACCAGCGAGGTCGCGGAGGCGGCCGTCTGCGGCGCGCGCCGACGCGCACGACGGGGCAGGCGATCGTCGCCTTCGTGACGCTGAAGGGCGGCGAGGAGGGCTCGCGTCGAGATGCTCGAGGAGCTGCGCAACCACGTCGCGACAGAAGATCGGGCCGATCGCGAAGCCGGCGAACATCGTCTTCACGCCCGAGCTGCCGAAGACCCGCAGCGGCAAGATCATGCGCCGGCTGCTGCGCGACGTCGCCGAGAACCGGCCGCTCGGCGACACGACGACGCTCGCCGACCCGACCGTGGTCGAGGAGATCCGCGACCGCTCGGTCGCCGAGGCTCCGGAGGAATGAGCGAGGAGCGCCAGCGCGGCGTCGACCTCTTCAACGAGGCCTGGCGCCTGATGGAGTCGCGTGAGGACGACGACCGGCTGCTGCACGTCACGCATGCGTCGCGCTACCACTGGGGCGAGGCCGAGGAGTGCGAAGCCGGAGAACCTCGCGCGCGCGGCGAGTGGCAGATCTCGCGCGTCTACACGGTTCTCGGGCGACGCCGAGCCGGCGATCTGGCATGCGCGCCGCTGCGCTCGAGCACTGCGAGGCGGACGGGATCGGCGACTGGGACCTCGCGTACGCGTACAGAAGCGCTCGCCCGGGCGCATGCGCTCGCAGGCGACGAGCGAAGCGGAGTCATGGAAGTCGAAGGCGCGCGAAGCGGGCGACGCAATCGCCGACCCGAAGACCGCGAGCACTTCGACGAGGACTACGCCACCCTCCTAACCGGGGTCAGACCCCGCTCAAGAGCGTGACGTCTCTGTGACGTGATTGCACGGCGAGCGACGCAAACCTCGCCAAACTGCGTAGATCGGCCTCTCGTCCCGTCACACTTTTGTGACGAGGTCTGCACCCACGAGAGGAGTTTCTCAGAAGCGCTCCTGCTGGTCGCCTGCTCGAACGGGCCGATGAGCGGCGAGGTTCAGCCCGTGGCCGCCGATCACGTCCTGCGCGACGCGCTGCACGTCCTCGACGCGTGACCGCGTCGAGCCCGGCGAGGATCTCCTCCGGCTCGGCCGCCTGCCCTTCCAGCACCTCGCGGCGCAGGCCGAACATGATCAGCCCGTGCGGGCTCTCGGTCTGGAGCACGAACCGGCCCTTGCGCGACGTTGCGCGCCTTCTCGAGCTCGTCGGACGGCACAGCCTCGTCGGTGATCTTCTTCAGCTCGTCGAGGATCGTCGTGATCGCCTCGTCGATCCGCTCGATGTCGACGCCGGCCTGCGAGAAGAGCGAGCCCGACGTCGGTGTAGCTGTGGTTGATCGCGTAGATGTAGTACGCGAGGCCGCGGCGCTCGCGAACCTCGGTGAAGAGCCGCGACGACATGCCAGTCCCGAGGCACGGTCGAGAGCAGCTGGAGCGCGTAGCGGTCGGGATGGTCGAGCGGATAGCTCGGCACGCCGAGAGATGAGGTGCGCCTGGTCGGACGCCTTCGTGTGGATCTTGACCCGGCGCGTCTCCGTTGGCCTCGAACTGCGCAGGAGCCGGAGTGCCCGTCTCGGCCTGCTCGAGGTCGCCGAGGAGCCGCTCGATGTCCGCCTGCAGGCCGGCGTCGAGCTTGCCGGCCGACGCCCGACGACCATGCGCTCGGGCTTGTACCACTGGTCGATGTAGTCGAGGTGAACGTGTCGCGCGTGGCGCCCGCGGATCGATCTCCTTGCGCCCGATGATGTCCCAGCCGAGCGGCTGGTCGCCGTAGAGGAGTGCAGTCGTAGACGCCGCTGATGTAGTCGCGCGGCGTGTCGAAGTACATGTTCATCTCCTCGATGATCACGCCCTTCTCGCGATCGATCTCCTCGGGGTCGAACTTCGAGTGCCGGAGCATGTCGACGAGCACGTCGAAGCGCGATCGTCGCGGTGCTCGCCCGCGCAGCGCACGTAGTAGCCCGTGTACTCCTTGCCCGTGAACGCGTTGAACTCGCCGCCGATGCCGTCGATCTCGCTGTCGCGATGTCGCGCGCGGTCGGGCGGCGCTCGGTGCCCTTGAAGAACATGTGCTCGGCGAAGTGGGCGATCCCGCTGGTGTCCTCGGCTCTCGTAGCGCGAGCCGGCCGCGAGCATGATGAAGCAGGAGACCGACTGCGCGTGGTCGATCGGCGCGGTCAGAAGCCGCAGGCCGTTGGAGAAGTGTTTGTCGCTCGAATACGGGCATCAGGCGGCGAGCGCCTCCTTCCAGGTCTCCGGCAGCTCGACGGAGCGGCCGGTCTTGTAGTCGTAGGACGACGATCACCGTCTTTGCCTCGGCCGCGACAGTGTCGCCGCTTCGCACCTGATACTCGAGCTGGAAGCTCTTCGTCCCCACCGCGGCGGGGCCGGACGCCGATCTCGAGCTCGTCGCCGGAGCGCAGCGGTGCTCGGAAGTCGATCTCCGCGCCCGGGCCAGGATCATGTCCGTCACGCCGGGCGTCGAACGCGGAGCAGGTAGGCGATCCGCGCCTCCTCGATGTACGTCAGGAAGACGGCGTTGTTCACGTGCCCCATCTCGTCGACGTCCCGAAAGCGGACCTGTTCGCGGTGCTACGAAGTCGAACCCCTCCACCGGCGGGATGCTACCGGCCGTCCCAGGCTTCGAGCAGGGCCGCCTCGCGCTCGGGGAGAGGCCGGCGGCCTCGGTCGTCTCGGCGAGCTCGAGTGTCGCTTCGACGGTCTCCGCGAGCGGCCGGTGCGTGAGGCCGGTCTGAGCCGCCCGGGAGATGTCGGCGCGGTGAAGCCCTTGTCGACCTCGTCCTCGATCCACAACGGTAGGCCCATCCATTGCTCGATGCCCTGATCGAGAAGGAACTGCCCGTCGATCCAGACGAAGCTCGCGTCGGGCTCGAGACGTCGCGACAGGTCTCCAACAGGTCGGACCAGCTGACTCCTTCGTTCACGGCGTTCAGCTCGCCGCCGTCGCCGCCCGCGTTCGCACAGGCCGACCATCCAGTTCGCGAGGTCGCGGACGTCGATGAACTGGACGCGATCCTCCGGCGGCGCCGGAGCCGCCACCCGGCCGCCGCGTGCGACGCCGATGGGGCCAGTAGGTGAAGCGCCCGGTCGGGTCGTGCGGGCCGACGATGAGCCCCGGCCTGACGTTCGCGTGAGTTTGGGAACGTCTCGGCGACGGCGTGCTCAGCAGAGCGCCTTGAGCGCGCCGTAGTTCGAGAAGTCCTCGAGCAGGCGGTCGTCGGGCATCGTCGCCGAGCTTCCTCGAGCGGCATCTGCCTCGACCATCGGCTTGCTGCGGTCGGCATAGACCGACAGGCTCGAGACGAACAGGTAGAAGCCGACGGATTCGGCGAGCTTCTCGGCCGACGCGCGAACGACGCTCGGCACGTAGCCGCTCGGGTCGACGACCGCGTCCCACGTGCGGCCGGTGAGCGCGGACAGGTCGTGCTCGCGGTCGCCGCGCAGCTTCTCGGCCTCGAGGAACAGGTCCGGGTTCGTCTGGCCGCGATTGAAAGAGCGTGACCTCGTGTCCGCGGGCGAGGGCCGACTCGACGGTCGCGCGGCCGAGGAACTTCGTCCCGCCGAGCACCAGGAGCTTCATGCGTCGGGAACGCTATCCGTCCACAGGCTGTGGATTTTTGACTGGGCTGTCGGAGAGGGAGTAGGTTGGCCGCTCGTGAGGTTGCGCGCGCTGAGCGAGGCTGAGGCTTACGCGCGGTGTTACGGCGAAGGCGATGAGCGCGTGCTCTCCGTCAAGATCGAGCCCGCGGCGGCCGCGCCTCGTTCCACGGCGATGTCTGGTGAGGATCTCCGGCTCGCGTTCGAGACGAGGCTGCAGCAGCCGGGAGCCGGTTCACGGACACGCTCGCCGAGGTGCTCGTGGAGGCCGTCCCGGACTCGGTCTCCGGCGCGGCGTCGAACGGCCACAAGCCGGCAGCCGCCGCCTAGCCCTGGCGTTTCCCTTCCAGGTACGCCAACCTCCTCCACTGCGATCGTAACGAGGAAGTCGGTGACGGGTGGGAAACGCAACAGCGTCGAGATTGCGCCAACCGGAGAGCGTCGGTCCCGGACGTGCTCGCGCCCGGGCTCGAGGTTGTCTTCTGCGGCATCAACCCGGGCCGCGTGTCGGCGGCCGCGCACGCTCACTTCGCCAACCCGCGCAACGACTTCTGGCGCCTGCTCCACGACGCCGGCTTGACGCCGAGGCTGCTCGAGCCGGAGGAGCAGTTCGAGCTGCTCGACTACGGCATCGGCGCGACGAACGCCGCCGCCCGAACACGCCGGGTCGAGCGACCTGCGCCGCGCCGACTTCGCCGGTTCGGCCGACCGCCTCAGGCGCATCGCCGCTCGAGGCTCCGCCCGCGCGCGATCGCGTTCGTCGGCAAGGAGGCCTACCGCGGGCGCGTTCGGCACGCGCGCCGACCACGGCCCGCAGAGAGCGATCGATCGGCGATGCTCGGCCTCTTCGTCCTCCCATCGACCTCGCCCGCGAACGCTGCCGTTCCGCTACGCCGAGCGGCTGCGCTGGTTCCGCGCGCGCTCAGAGACTGGCTCGAGCCCGTCGAGCGCGATCGCCGGTCCGGGCGCTCGTGCTCGACGAGAAACGCCGCACACTGCTCGTCCAGTTCCGCGACGACGAGGGACAGGTGTGGTGGAGCGACGCCCGGAGGCGGCATCGACGAGGGAGAAGACGTCGAGTCGGCGCTCCGTCGAGAGCTCGCCGAGGAGCTCGGGCTGGACGACTTCGCGCTCTGGCCCCGAGCTCTGGACGCGTGAGCACACCTTCGCGTGGCGTGGCACGATCCACCGCCAGCGCTGAGCGCATCTGGCTCGTCGAGATCTCCCGGCACGAGCCGGCCCCGCGGGTCGATCTCGCCGCCGAGCTCGTCGTGGACGTCGGTGGTGGACGCAGGACGAGCTCGAAGCGGCCACGGAAACGCTCGTCCCCGAGCGGCTTCCGCAGCTCCTACGCGATCTGAGCGTGAACGGCCCTCCCGCGGAAGCCGTTCGGACGTCGGCGTTCAGTCGCCCACGCCGATCGCCGCCAGGAACACGAGCACGACCGTCGTCACCGCGAGGACTCCGTGTCCCGCGACGACCACCACCGGGAAGTGCTGCTCCGCAGGCGTGCCGGGGTCGACGGCCTGCGCTGACGGCCGCACCCTGACGCCGCCGCCACCAGATCGCGAACATCGTCCAGCCGAGAACGGCGACCACGAGAGGATCGCGAACGCGATCCACGCCAGCGCGTCGGAGTCGGTCGCCACGAAGATGATCCAGAGCACGAGCCCGGTCGCAGCCAGCAGCGAAATGGCTGAGAATCAGCGCGGGCCGGATTCTCGACCCGGGCTCCCGAGCCGCCTGCATGCCGCCGCGGGCCACCCAGATCGAAAGCAGGACGAAACCGCCGACCGCCGTGAGAAGCCACGCGATGAGCGCGATCCACTCCATGGTCCCTCCTCGTTCGTGGGAATCGAGAAGCCTATTCCCGCGAGCAGTTTCAGCCGCGCCAGTCGTTCTCTACGCTAACTGCGCCAGCGGTTAGTGATCGGCAGGCGCCAGTCGCGGCCGGGAACGCCTTCGGGCGCAGCTTCACTCCGGGCGGCGCCTGACGGCGCTTGTACTCGGCGCGGTCGATCATCGCGAGCGCGCGGTCGACGACCTCGGGTCGAAGCCGTCGCTGCGTCAGCTCCTCGCGCGAGCGGTCGAGCTCGACGTACGCCTCGAGCACTCGGTCGAGCTCCGGGTAGGGCGGCAGCGAGTCCTCGTCGAGCTGGTCGGCGCGCAGCTCGGCGCTCGGCGCGCGGTCGATGATCGACGGCCGGGATCAGCTCGCGACCCGCGCGCTCGTTCAGGTGCCGCGCCAGCCGGAACACGTCCGTCTTGTACACGTCCTTGAGGAGCGCGAAGCCGCCGGCCATGTCGCCGTAGAGCGTCGCGTAGCCGACCGAGAGCTCCGACTTGTTCCCGGTCGCGACGACGAGCCAGCCGAACTTGTTCGAGAGCGCCATCAGCAGCACGCCGCGGATGCGCGCCTGGAGGTTCTCCTCGGTCAGATCCGGCTCGCGGCCCGCGGAACGGCTCGGCGCAGGCGTCTCGAGAAAGCCTCGACGAGCGGCTCGATCGGCAGCTCGCAGGAAGTCGGTGCCCGAGACGTCTCGGCGAGCCGCCGCGCGTCGCCTCGCGTCCCGTCCGAGCTGAGTAGCGCGACGGCATCGACACGCAGTGCACGCGCTCCGGCGCCGAGCGCCTCGCACGGCGATCGCCGCGGTCAGCGCCGAGTCGATCCCGCCGGACACGCTCGACGACGATCGTCGCCGAAAGCCGTTCTTCGTCGACGTAGTCGCGCAGGCCGAGCTCGAGCGCCAGCCGCATCTGACTCGAGATCGTCGAGCAGCGGCGCGACGGTTCCGGACATCCGCTCCGCAGGCGCTCGCGGCGCGCCGGCGTGCGACGATCGGCAGCTCGGCGGACGGCCTCCTCGCTCGCTCGCGAGCGACCGCCGGCGCACGTCGCGCAGCCGTCGCCCGACCGCCTCGTCGGGCTCGACGTCGACGACGAGCAGCGCCTCCTCGAACCCGGGCGCCCGCGCGAGCACCTCGCCCTCGTCGTCGAGCACGACCGAGTGCCCGTCGAAGACCAGCTCGTCCTGGCCGCCGACCGCGTTGCACGAACGCGACGTAGCAGACGTTGTCGCGCGCGCGCGTCTGCAGCATCTGCTCGCGCTCGCGCTCCTTGCCGACGTGGAACGGCGACGCGGAGATGTTGACGATCAGCTGCGCGCCGGCGAGGGCGAGGTCGGTCGCGGGCGGGCCGGGCTGCCAGATGTCCTCGCAGACGGTCGGCCCGATCAGCACGTCGCCGATGCTCGAGAGGAAGAGGTCACGCCCCGGCGCGAAGTAGCGGTGCTCGTCGAAGACGCCGTAGTTCGGGAGGAAGCGCTTCCGGTAGAGCGCCTTGCACCTCGCCGCCCGCGCAGACGGCGCACGCGTTGTAGAGGTCGCGGTCGAGGTGCGGCGTGCCGACGAAGCGCGACGATGCCCGCGCGCCTCGCGTCGCGATCTGCGCGAGCGGCTGCTCCGCCGCCTGGACGAAGCCGGGCCGGAGCAGGAGGTCTTCCGGCGGATAGCCGGTGACCGCGAGCTCGGGGAAGAGGACGACGTCCGCGCCGGCCTCCTTGGCCTCGTCGAGGCGCGCGAGGATCCGCTCACGGTTCCCGTCGAGGTCGCCGACCGTCGTGTTGATCTGAGCGAGTGCGAGTCGCATAGGTTTTCGACTGTGAGTCTAAAACATACTCTAGCCGTCAGCGCTGTAGGCGAATCGCGTTCAGGTCGTTCGCCTCGATCTCATCCGCGCGGGCGATCAGATCCTCGATGTCGTCGTGCTCCGCGTGGATGTACCGCCCGGCGAGCGCATCCGCCCGGCCCGAGGCGAGGACGCGCACGAGCTGCGGCGCGAGCTCCGGCGGCGTCCACGGCAGGTCGTCGCCCCAGTGGCCCGGTCATCGCCGTCTTCACGAGGCCCGGGCTGAAGAAGAAGACCGGGATCCGGCCGCGCAGCTCGTTCGCCAGCGTCTCGCCGTAGCGGGCGACGGCGGCCTTGCTCGTCGGGTATGCGGTGCTACTCGAGCCGGGGAGGTACGCGGCGCCGCTCGCCGTGATCACGATCCGGCCGCTGCCGCGCTCGCAGCATTCCGGGGATCACCGTTCGGCAGCAGAGGTGGACGCCGAGGACGTTGATCTCCTGGACGTGCCACCAGTCCGCGGGATCGATCTCCCAGGTCGCGCCGTCCGGACCGCTGACGCCGGCGTTGGCCACGAGCAGCTCGACGTCGCCCGTCTCGGCTCACGGCGCGCTCGACCGCCTCGCGGTCCGGACACGTCGAGCTCGATCGCACGGCCGCCGATCTCGTCCGCCACCGCGTCGACCTGGTCGCGGCTCCGGGCGGCGACGACGACCGACCAGCCGTCCTGCGCGAGCTCGCGGGCGATGCCCGCGCCGATTCCGCGTCCGCCTCCGGTGACGAGTGCTGTTCCACGATCAGACGGCATTTGCGATCTCCTCCAGCGATTCGGGGTTTTCCAGGGACGAGAGGTCGCCCGGGTCGGAGCCGAGCGCCTGTGCGCGAACCGGCCCGCCGGACGATCTTCGCGCTGCGCGTCTTCGGCAGGGCGGACACGAAGATCACGCGATCCGGCTTGAACGCCTTGCCCAGGTCGCCTACCACCTCGGCTGCGACCTCGGCCGCGAGCGCCTCGTCGGCCTCGGTGCCGGGCGTCACGACGCAGAAGATCCACGCCACCTCGCCCTTCACCTCGTGCGGGACGCCGATCGCCGCAGCCTCGGCGACGGACGGGTGGCCGACCGCGGCCGACTCGAGCTCCGCGGGCCCGATCCGCTTGCCGGCGATGTTCAGCGTGTCGTCGGAGCGCCCGTGCAGGAACCAGTAGCCGTCCTCGTCGACCGAGGCCCAGTCTCCGTGCGTCCAGATCCCGGGGAAGCGGCGCCAGTACGTGTCGAGGTAGCGCTCGGGTCGCGCCAGAACCCGCGCGTCATCCCGGGAACGGCTTCCGGCAGACGAGCTCGCCGACCTCGCCGCGCAGCGAGTTGCCGTTCGACGTCGACGACGTCCATCGCCATCCCGAGCGCAGGCCCGCCGAGCGAGCACGCCTTGATCGGGATCGCAGGCGTCGGCGACAGGAAGCACGCGCCGACCTCGGTCCCGCCGGAGCAGTTGATGATCGGGCAGCGCCCGCCGCCGACCTCCTCGAAGAGCCAGCGGTACGGGTCGGGGTTCCAGGGCTCGCCGGTGGTGACGATCGTGCGCAGCGACGAGAGGTCGGTCTGCGGCTCGCCGTGCGGGATCAGCGCGCGCGTGAGCGTGGGGAGCATCCCGAGCACGGACACCTGCTCCGACTCGATCAGCTTCCAGAGCCGGTCCTGCGGCCAGTCGGGCGCGCCCTCGGCGAAGACGAGCGTCGAGCCCATCGCGTGCGCCGCCGACGACCGTCCACGGGCCCATGATCCAGCCCATGTCGGTGACGAAGTGGATGCGGTCGTCGGGCCGCCGCGTCCGCCTGGTAGGCAGACCTCGCGCGCGATCGAGACGAGGAAGCCGCCCTGGACGTGGACGACGCCCTTCGGCGTGCCGGTCGTGCCCGGACGTGTACGTGAGCAGGTAGGGCGTCTCGGAGTCGAGCTCGGCGGCGGGCAGCTCTGCCGGGCGAGTCGGCGACGAGCTCGTCCCAGGGCGCGACGATCGACGTGCTCCACGCTCGGCGCCTCGCGCCGCGCCTCCTCGAGGATCTCGAGCATCGGCACCTCGCGCCCGCGGCGCGTCGAAGTGCGCGTCGTGATCGCGACCTTCGCCTCGGAGGCCTGGAGCCGTTGCGCGACGGCCGGCGCCGCGAAGCCGGAGAAGATCGGCACCTGGACCGCGCCGATGTGCGCGCAGGCGTGCGACGCCACGGGCACCTCGGGCGACATCGGCAGGAAGATCGCCGACGCGGTCGCCCTCGCGCGACGCCGAGCCGGACGAGCGCCTCGGCCAGGCGCGTCACCTCGCGCGAGAGCTCCGCGAACGTCTGCGTCGCGCCGCGACCCGTCCTCGCCCGAGCCCGACCGACGCGATCGCGTCCGGCCGGCGCTCTGCCCAGCGGTGCACGCAGTTCCAGGCGATGTTCACCTTGCCGCCGACGAACCAGGTCGCCCACTCCGGCCCGCGCGAGAGTCGACGACCTGCGTCCCAGGGCCGCGAGAACTCGAGGCCCATGTCCTCGATCGCTGCGGGCCAGAACCATTCGGGGTCCTCCTGCGAGCGCGCGACGAGCTCCCAGTAGCTCGTCGAACCCGTGCTCGCGCATCAGCCGGACGACGTTCGCGCGCTCGAGCGTCTGCCTCGTCGGGCTGCCACGACGCACTTCGTCGTTGCCTGCGCCATCGTCTCTGGTAACTTAGTGGACGCTAACCACTGAGGGGCAGAGCTTGCGCGCACGCATATCTCGCAGAGGAGAACCGGAAGTGGTGGACGCTGGGGGCGGTCGCCGTTCGGGCTGTTCATGATCATGCTCGACAACACGGTCGTGAACGTCGCGCTGCCGTCGATCCAGAGCGACCTCACATCTCGCAGCTCCGAGCTCGAGTGGGTCGGTCAGCGGCTACGCGCTCACCTTCGCCGTGCTCATGCTCACGGGCGGCAAGCTCGCCGACATGTTCGGGCGGCGCCGGATCTTCATCGTCGGCCTGGCGATCTTCACGGCCTCGTCGCTCGCGTGCGGCCTCGCGACCGGCGCCGGCGTCCTGATCGGCGCGCGCGTCGTCCAGGGCGTCGGCGCGGCGCTGATGAACCCGGCGACGCTCTCGATCATCGTCGCGACCTTCCCGCCGCGCCAGCGCGGGACCGCGATCGGCATCTGGGTCGGCGTCTCGGCGATGGCGCTCGCGATCGGCCCGCTCGATCGGCGGCATCCTCACCGAGCAGATCAACTGGAGCTGGATCTTCTTCATCAACGTCCCCGTCGGGATCGTCGGGCATCGTCGTCTCCCGCCTCTTCATCGACGAGTCGCGCGACGACGTCGGAGGAGCAGCGCCTCGACCTGCCCGGGCTCGTCATCGTCGGCGGTCGGGCTCTTCGGGCTGACGTACGCGCTGATCGAGGGGAACAACTACGGCTGGGCATCCGCGCGGATCCTCGGCCAGCTTCGCCGTCGCGGCCGTCGCGCTCGTGACCTTCGTCCTGCTCGAGCATCGCCAGCGCGTGCCGATGCTCGACCTGTCGCTGTTCAAGAACTCGACCTTCGCCGGCGCGAACGTGACCATGCTGCTCGTCGCGCTCGCGATGTTCGGCGTCTTCTTCTTCAACTCGCTCTACCTCGGCCAGGTCCTCGGCTACTCGCCGATCCAGACCGGCGCCGCATTCCTGCCGCTGCACCGTCGCTGATCGTGTTCGTCGCGCCGCTCGCCGGCCGGTTCTCGGACAAGATCGGCTCGCGCTGGCTGATGGGCGCGGGGCTCGTCCTGCTGAGCGGCTCGCTGCTGAGCTTCTCGACGCTCGGCGTCGACTCGACCTTCTGGGACATCGCTGCCCGGGCTCGCTGCTCGGCGGCTTCGGCATGTCGCTCGCGATGACGCCGACGACTGCCGCGGCGATGGGCTCGGTCCCGGTCGACAAGGCGGGCGTCGGCTCGGCCGTGCTGAACAGCATGCGCCAGGTCGGCGGCTCGCTCGGGATCGCCCTGATGGGCGCGATCGTCGCCGCGTCGGTCAGCGTCCTCCCACGAGCCCTGAGTACCCGACCAGTTCGTCGAGGGCTACCACAACGCGCCTCCACGTCGCGGCCGCGATCGCGATCGTCGGCGCCATCGTCGCCGTGGCCACCGTCCGCAACGGTCCACCACCCCGAAGCGGAAGCGCAGCCCGCGCTCGAAGGCGCGTAACCGATGGCGCACACGCCTCCCGGCGGAGGAGCGGAAGGCCGCGGTGCTCGACAGCGCCTGCGGCATCTTCTCCACGGGAGCTACCGGGGACGACGACCGCCCAGATCGCGCGCATGGCAGGAGTGACCGAGCCCGTCCTCTACCGCCACTTCGCGTCGAAGCGGCGACCTCTATCTCGCGGTGCTCGAAGAGTCGTGGCGCCGTCTGCGGATCCTGTGGGATTCAGCCGTCGAGGCCGAGCCGGACGCGCGGCTCTGGGTCGGCGCCATGGGGCAGGCGTACTTCGAGGCGAAGGACCCGAAGGTGCGCTGCGCGGACCTCTGGGTGCAGGCGCTGACCGAGGCGAGCGACGACGCCGTAATCCGGAAGTTCCTACGCAAGCAGATGCGCGAGGTGCACGACTTCACGTGACCGACGTGATCCGCCGCTCCCAGGAGGCCGGCGGGATCTACCCCGACCGCGAGGCGAGCCCCGAGGCGCTGGATCTTCCTCGCGATCGGCCTGCTCGGCACCGTCGGCCGCCGCGTCGGCGGGCTGATCCACGATGACTTTCCCGCGATCGTCACGCAGCGGCGCCGCTGGATGACCGGCCTCGAGGACACGCCGGACATCCCGGACACGCTCGACATCTGAGCTCTCGGTTTCCTGGCGCGTCGCTGGGCGCCTGTATCGATTCGGTTCGCACCGCCTCCGGCAGTACTCATGGCATTCGCCCGCCCGCGCGGACGAAAATGGCGCGAACGGCCCGCGGCAGCGGTCGCACCCGAAAGCGCAGGCAAGGAGAGACCCCGGCTGCGGCCCCGGGGGCTCATCCCCTAGCGGCGAGAAAACCCACCACCCCTGCGCGCTTTGGAGGCGACGACCCGGAGGCTGTTGGCTCTGCGGCCCAGCCAATGCCTCCGGGCCTTCTTGTCGCCACATCTGGCGCGCCCCTCCCAAGGACGGTCTGGCGTATGACCATCGCTGCGAGGTTGAAACTCACAATAGAGGCGGTTTCCGAGGAAGTCAAGTAGCTCAGTCAAGTGATTTCGCATTTGGCTACTTGACCCGGGTTTCCCCGTAATTGCCACCCTTTGGGGGATCTCACCCGAACGGTGCTTGCGGAAAGGTGAAGTGTGCGCTTGACTGTGCGGTGGAAAGCCGCCCCTGAGTCGCCCTACGCCCCCGACGTCCGTCGCGCAGGCCGCGCGTCCCGCAGCCCTTCGGCTCGGTGAGCGCGTGCGCCAGCTGCGCATCGCCGCGGGCCTGACGCAGAGCGAGCTCGCGGGCGATCGCTTCTCGAAGGAGTACGTCAGCCAGATCGAGCGCGGCAAGACCCGCCCGACCGGCGAGACGATCACGTGGCTCGCGAGCCGGCTCGACGTCGACGCCGGCTACCTGGCCAACGGCGTCTCGACCGACGAGCGCGGCCGCGTCGAGGCGACGCTGACCCGCGCCGAGGCGCTCGCCGAGGCGCACCGCTACGAAGAGGCCGTCGCCGAGTTCGAGCAGATCCGTCCGGACGTGGCCGCGACCGGGGCGGCCGAGCTCGAGGCCCGTCTCCTCTCAGGCGAGGCCTGGGCACGGATGCACAAGGGCGAGCTCCGCGAGGCGCTCGACCTGCTCACGCGCGCGCGGACCGTCACCGAGCACGAGCCGTTCTCGGACCTCGACCGCGCCGAGATTCTCTTCCGGCTCGGCGTCTGCCGCTACAAGCTTTCGAGCAACTCGACCGCGATCGCCTCTTCAACGAGGCGTACGCAATCGCCGAGCGATCCGAGCTGCCGAGCGATTTCCTCCGGCTCGAACATCCTCGCCTACCGCTCGCGCTGCTACCGCCGCCAGCGCGACCTCGAAGCTGCGCGCGAGGACGTCGAGCGCGCGCTCGAGCTCGCGCGCAGTCGCTCGACGACAGCCCGACGATGGCCAACGTGTATGTCCAGGCGTCGCTCGTCGCCGAGCGCATGGGCCACTGGGTCCTCGCCCGCAACTACGCGGAGCGCGCAAGAGCTTCTACGAGGAGCTGAACGACCAGCGGAACCTCGCCGGCCTGCTCAACAACCTCGGCGGGCTCAACCTCATGCTCGGCAAGCCCGAGGAGGCGATCGAGTATCTGAAGTCCTCGTACTCGACCGCGCTCGACGCCGACAGCAAGGAGGAGGCCGCGCAGGCGACCGGCTCCTCGCCGCCGTCCATCTCGAGCTGGACGACTACGAGCAGGCGGAGCTGTTCGCCCGCCAGGCGATCTCCTCCTCGAGGGTCGCGTCGACTTCCTCCACGAGATCGGCACGTCGCAGCTCGTCCTCGGCCGGGCGCTCATGGAGCAGGGACGCCTCGACGAGGCCGAAGACGCGTTCAAGGCCGCGGACGACAGTTTTGAGCAGTGGTCCTCAGCCAGCCACCGCGCACGCGCCTGGATCGCGATGGGCGACCTCGCCGCCCGTAGGGGCGACGACCGCTCGGCTGCACGTCACTACCGCAATGCCGCTGACGCGCTCCAGGACGTCAGGTTCTAGGGGAAGGGGGTGAACCCAATTGCGCGCAAAGCTCATCTTCCTCGTGATTCTGGCGTGCCAGCTGGCTCTGGTGTTCGGCCAATACGTGCCCGACACTTGGTGGGAAGGTCCCTGAGGTATTGACCCTCCTGCGGGGCGGTAGGCGTACTCTCTTCCTAGGCGTGGCGTTAACGGCTTTGCCGCGCCCTGGGCGTCAAAAGCGGCGACGATGTCGAGACCGCCGCCGCTGTCAGGGGAGAGGAGGAGCTTTTCTTTCCACGGCGTTCGACGGGAGCCTCGAAAGCCCTGGTTTTGCGGTGCGGTCTCGGGGAATGCCCACTCCCGGATCGGCGTTCTTGCAGCTACAGTCCGCCGTTCCGCGGAGTCCTGATGGAACTCAACGCCGCTGACGTCAAGCTCACTGACCTCGCCTCCTGCGGAGGGTGCGCCTCGAAGTATTCGGCCGCCCGCCTGAGCAGATCCTGCGCCGGCTTCGTGCCGGTCGAGGCCGAGAACCTGCTCGTCGGGCTGGCGCCTTCCGACGACGCGGCCGTGTACAAGCTCGACGACGAGCGCGCGCTCGATCTTCACGCTCGACTTCTTCCCGCCGATCGTCGACGACCCGGCCGACTACGGGTCGATCGCGGCGACGAACGCGCTGAACGACGTCTTCGCGATGGGCGGGACGCCGCTGCTCGCGCTCTCGATCGCCGCGTTCCCCGAGGAGCTCCCGATCGAGATGCTCGGCGCAGATCTTCGCGGCCGCGGACGAGCAGGTCCGCGCCTCGGGCGGCCTCCTCGCCGGCGGGCACACGATTCGCGACGAGGAGCCGAAGTACGGCCTCGCGGTCGTCGGCACCGTCCACCCGGACGGAATCTGGACGAAGGCTTCCGCCCAGCCCGGCGACGCGGCTCTACGTCACGAAGCCGCTCGGTACCGGCCTGATCATGACCGGCCACAAGAAGGGCGAGATCGGGACGCAGCAGCTCGAGCGCGCCGTGCGCTGGATGAAGACGCTGAACAAGGACGCGGCCGAGGTCGCTGCGCGCGCACAAGGTCGAACGCGGTCACCGACGTCACCGGCTTCGGCCTCTTCGGGCACGTCCACGAGATGGCCGAGCGGAGCGGCGTCCGGATCACGCTCGAGTCGGAGCGCTTCCCGGCGATCGACGGGGCGCTCGACCTCGCCCGCAAGGGCGTCCGCACGAGCTGGCGACCCGCGCAACCGCGACTTCGCGGGCCGCGCACTCTGACGCTGACCGAGGTGCCGGAGACGCTCGTCGCGCTCGGCTACGACCCGCAGACCGCCGGCGGGCTGCTCGTCGCGCTGCCCGTCCGAGCAGGGCGCCGTGCTCGAGGCGGAGTTCGCGTCGCGGCGGCTGTTCCTGCGCCGCGTCGGCACGGTCGAAGAGGGCTCCGGCGTCGTCGTCGTCTAGGTTCTCCTCCGCGATGACACGCGGGATGATTCACGGGCGCTTCCAGCCCTTCCATAACGGCCACCTCGAGTACATGCGCGGGGCCGCCGAGCGGTCCGACGAGCTGTGGGTCGGGATCACGAACCCGGACCCGGCGCGGATCCTGCCCGAGGCGAGCGATCCGGCTCGGCACCTGCCGGAGTCGAACCCGTACACGTACGACGAGCGCCTGCTGATGGTCAAGGCGGCGGCCGCGGATCTCGGGCTCGACCCGGAGCGCGTGCACGTGATCCCGTTCCCGGTCAACGAGCCGGACCTGTGGGCCGCCTACGTGCCGGAGGGGATCACGCAGTACCTGCGCCTCTTCTCCGCGTGGGGCGGCGAGAAGCACGAGCGCCTGCGCGCGGCCGGGTACGAGGTCGTGGTCCTCGACGAGGGCGTCGAGAAGCAGCTGTCCGGGGCGGACGTGCGGGCCGCGATGCGCTCCGGGGCCGAGTGGGAGCCGCTCGTCCCGCCGGGCGTGGCGCGGGTCCTGCGCGACCTCGACCGCGTCGCCGTCTAGTACGCGAGGTCCCGCTGCGCGCGCGGTGGATGCCGAATCAGGTCCTGAAACGGCATCCACGATGAAGGCGTGACGGTGTCGTCATAAGTCGCAGTGCCGGTAACCTGGGCCAGGCGATCAGCCAGATCAATGTCAGGTGGCAGAACGCAGACCGCCGCCAGCCGCATGATCCCGGTAGGATCCCGACAGGCCCGATGACGACGTCCCACCGCCGGCGGCGGAAGTACGACATGAGCAGCGTGGCGTCGTCGGAACTCGAGAGCGGATGACTGTCCCTGCATCCTACCGCCTTGGCGACAAGCCGGTGAAGGCGTGATCAAACGGCGCGGAACGGACGCCGGTAGCGTGGGGAACCGCGGCGACTGCGATCGAGCCAATTTCCATGAACGCAGCCGCCCGAGATCACGGATGAAGTCGTTGTAGTTCGCGATGCTCTGAAGTCGACCGAACAACTACTCGACCGAGAAGATCGTCAGCGGCGTGTAGAGCGCGGTGCGGCGAAACCCCGATCCTGTCCGTTGCCCGCCCGCTTCCGCCCCTCAGCCTGCGAACGGCCTGCCAGAGTGGACGAGCACGATCCCGCGATGCCATCGCCTGGTAGCGGTCGACCACCACGCGTGTGCGCCGATCGCGAGAACAGGACGCCGGGCGACGAACACCGGACAGCGCGGTGCGCGAGGCCGGGTCTGGTAATGATCCGTCAGAGCGGCGTGCCACCGTCCGCGTGAAACTCAGGAGCAGCGCGGGCGCGAGCGTACAGCCGCTTTGAAGAGCAGGAGCGCCATGCTGCGTAATGCCGACCTGCCGGCCTCGGCGACGAATCCAGTCTGCGAGTTCACGGGAACTCCGGCGGTATGATAGCGAGGGCTGCGCTATGCAGAGTCAAACTGCTTCTACTTCAACCACAGCCCCACCGGCAGAACCCTACCAGCCTCGCGGTAATGCCGCACCCAGCGCCTTATCTCCGCACGCCGCCGTGTATCCGATCTTCGTCGTCCTGCTCGACGGGCTCGCCGACCGCGCGCACGACTCACTCGGCGGGCGCACTGCGAACGAGATCGCCGAGACGCCGAACCTCGACCGGCTCGCAGCGCAGGGCTCGTGTGGCTCATGTTCAGCCTCGGCCCCGGGCGCGCGCCCGCGAGCGAGCTGGCGCACTGGGCGATGCTCGGCTACACGCCCGAGGAGTTCCCCGGCCGCGCCGTGCTCGAGGCGACAGGCGCCGAGCAGGAGATCGACCCCGCGCATCGTCTTCGCCTTCGCCGCACTGCGTCCGGCCGAGCGGCGCGACGACGGCCTCTGGCTCACGGGTCGGCCGCGCAGACGGTGAGGACGAGGAGGACTCCGCCGAGCTCGTGACCGCGTGCGACGGGCTCGAGATCGACGGTCTCCGGTTCGAGCTCGAGCACCTGCAGCGCGGCGAGGCGATCCTGCGTGTGTTCCCGGGCGCGGACGATCGAGTCACGGACTCGGACGCCTTCTTCAAGGAGTGGTATCCGGTGCTGACAGCCGCAGGCGCAGGTTCCGGAGGCCGGGAACACGGCACGTGCCGCCGAGACGTGGACGCGGCAGACGATCGAGCTGCTCGAGGGACATCCCGTCAACGAGCGCCGCGCGTCCGACGGGCTCCCGCCGCTGAACGTGATCACGCTCAAGTGGTGGGGGCGGCCGGCGATCGAACCCGAGCTTCCGCGAGCGCCACGGCCTGCACGGCAGCTTCCTCGGCGACTCGAAGTTCCTGCTCGGCCTGGCGCGCACGATCGGCCTCGAGCCGCGCCACGTCGCCGAGACCGATGACGCGCCTGCGGACCTGCGCGCCCGCATGGAGCTGGCGCAGCAACGCCTCGACGAGGGCGACACTTTCGTCTTCTCGCACCTCAAGGCGACGACCTGGCCGGCCACACGAAGGATCCGCAGATCAAGAAGAGCACGATCGAGGCGCTCGACGCCGAGCTCGGCGACCTGCCGACCGACCGCGCGATCGTCTGCGTCACCGGCGACCACGCGACGCCGACGTATCCGGACGTGATCCACTCCGGCGACCCCGTGCCGTTCATCGTCAACGGCCCGGGCGTCCGCGCCGACGAGGTCGAGGCGTTCGGCGAGCTCGACTGCGCACGCGGGATCCTCGGCCACCTGCGCGGGCCGGACATGATGCCCGTGCTCCTGAACGCCGCCGACCGCCCGCTCTTCCTCGGCTCTGCGACCGACCCTGTTCGCAGGCGCCGGACGGCTATCCCGGACCTCCTCGTGCCGCTCTAGATGGAGATCGCAGCCCGCATCCGCAGCTTCGAGATCTCGCCCGGTGCGCTTCGTTGCACGTTGCGTGGACGAACCTGTTCCTCCTCTGGCTGATCGTCGGCACCGGCGCAGCGGTGCGGCTCACGGACTCCGGTCTCGGCTGCAGCCACTGGCCCGGATGCGAGCGTGGAGCGCCGCTGCCCGAGAAGAACGTGCACGCGTTCGTCGAGTTCGGGAACCGCCTCGTCGGCGGCGTCGTGATCACGGTCACGCTGCTGACCTGGCTCGCGGCGCGGAAGACGCCGGGCCTGCCGGACTGGGCGCGGAAGCTCGCGCTCGCCGTCCTGCTCGGCGCGCTCGCCCAGGCGCCGCTCGGCTACCTCGCGGTGGCGAGCGACCTGCGCTGGCCCGTCGTGATGGCGCACCTGCTGCTCTCGATGGCGCTGCATCGCGGGTGCGGTCGTGATCGCGGTCGAGGCGGTCGGACTGCGCGACGGGCACGCCGAGCCGATCGTCCCGCTCGAGCTCCGCCGCCTGGCGCTGCTCTTCACCGCGGCGGGCTTCGCGCTCATCGTCAGCGGCACGTTCGCGACCGCCGCAGGCCCGCACTTCCGGCGGAGGCGCGACACATCGACCGCTTCGCTCGCTCCAGCCGACCGTCTACGTGCACGGCGTCTTCGTCGGCTTCTTCCTGTCTCGTTCCTGCTCGCGATCGGCTATCTGGCCGCGTACAGAGAGCGTTCGCCGAAGCTGTTTCTGGATCGCGCTCCTCACGCTCGGGCTCCTGATCGTCCAGATGGGCGTCGGCGAGCTGCAGTGGCGGACGAAGCTGCCCTGGGGAGCTCGTGCTCGTCCACGTAACGCTCGCGGCAGCGGTCTGGGCGGGCACCGTCACGCTGGCTGCGCTGTTCTTCCGGCCACCTCGTTCTCTGCTACCCGGGAACACCTAGACTCAGGAAGTGTCCGAGGAGCTCATTGCTTTCGAGCCGCCCAGAGCTCGAGCGCCCGATCCTGATCGCCGCGTTCCGCGGCTGGAACGACGGCGGCCAGGGCGCGTCGCTCGCCACCGGCTACCTCGCGAAGCTCTGGAATGCGAGGCGGTTCGCCGAAATCGAGCCCGAGAACTTCTTCGACTTCCAGGCGACACGGCCGCACGTCTCGCTCGAGGAAGGGCGTCACGCGACGCATCGACTGGCCCTCGACCGTCTTCTACCACGGCGCGCCGCGCCGGACTCGACCGTGACGTCGTGCTCCTGCTCGGGATCGAGCCGAATCTCCGCTGGCGCACGTTCTCCGGAGCTGATCGTCGGCTTCTCCAGCGAGCTCCAGCATCGAGCTGGTCATCACGCCTCGGCTCGCTGCTCGCAGACGTCCCGCACACTCGCCCGTGCCCTGTCACCGGGCAGCGCCAGCGATCCGGAGCTCGTCGAGCGGCTCGGCCTCTCCGCGTCGCGCTACGAAGGCCCGACCGGGATCGTCGGCGTGCTCCACGACGCGTGCCGGCAGGCCGATCTGCCGTCGGCGAGCCTCTGGGCAGCCGTGCCGCACTACGTCTCGCTCGACGCCGAGCCCGAAGGCTGCGCTCGCGCTCTGTGAGCGGCTCGCCGACGTGATCGGGGCGCCGATCGACACGACCGAGCTCGCCGAGGCTGCCGAGAACTACTGCCGAGCAGGTCTCGCGAGGCGGTCGCGTCCGATCGAGGACACCGCGGCGTACATCGAGGAGCTCGAGCAGCGCGCGGACACGCTCGCCGAGGAAGCCGAGCTGCCTTCGGGAGACGCCGCTCGCGGCCGAGCTCACGCAGTTCCTGCGCGACCGCGAGCGCGAGGAACGGCGACGACGTCGCCCGCGGCCAGGCTAACGCCGCTAGCCGAACGTAAAGGCGTACGCCTCGACGCCCGGGCTGAAGTGCAGCTCGAGCAGCCGGCTCTGATCCGTCGGCAGGCGCGCGAGCGTGTACAGCCGGCTGCCGCGAACGGGAACGACGCCGACCGGCGTCCCGTCGACCATCACCGCGACCGAGCCGTGCCTGCCGAGGACGAGGTGCACGCTCCGGGCCTGAACCGGAGCCGCAGCTGGCGCGCCTGGGCCGGCGACGATCCGCTGGCCCTCGACCTTCCAGCGCCCCCGTAGGCGAGCTCGTTCGGGTGGAGATCACTGGGCGGCAAGTGGTAGGTCGCGAACTCGATCCGGCGTGATCGTCTTCTGCGCGAAGCGGCCAGGCGCTCGTAGCCGAGGTACGACTCCGGCGTCATCAGCCCGGTCGGCGTCGGAGTCGGCGAGCCGTTCGCGACCGGAAGCATCCCGGCGTTCTCGCCGAGGAGCGTCCGGATGCGCGCCTCGGTCGTGTCGTACGAGCCCTCGCCGAAGTGGTAGTAGCGCAGGTGGCCGCTCCGGTCGATCAGGTACTTCGCCGGCCAGTACTGGTTCCGGAATGCGTTCCACGTCCCGTAGTCGTTGTCGAGCGCCACCGGGTACGTTGATCCCGAGCCGCCGCACGGCGCTGCGGACGTTGCTCGGCACGTGCTCGAACGCGAACTCGGGCGTGTGCACGCCGATCACGACGAGGCCCTTGTCGCGGTACGTCTGGTACCACGCCTTCACGTGCGGCAGCGTGCGCAGGCAGTTGATGCACGAGTACGTCCAGAAGTCGATCAGCGACGACCTTGCCGCGCAGCTGTCTCGAGCGTCAGCGGCTTGCTGTTGATCCAGTTCGTGAGCCCGGTGAGCTGCGGCGCCGGGCCGTAGTCTGCGGAGTGACGGTCGTCGCCGCGACCTGTCGCGTGTTCCCACGCAGCTTCGCAGCTGGTTCTGCGCGCTGCTGCCGTCCTCGACCTTGTTCTGAAGCGCCTGCGTGTAGCCGGGAAGCGCGGTCTGGAAGTGGCGGTCGACGTTGAACGCGATCGCGAGCGCGGTCAGCCCGACGACGACGCCGAGTACCTGCCGGATGCGATGCGCGTGGCGGCCTGAGCGCGGTCATGCCGGCGCGGCCGCCGATCGCGACGAGCAGCATCGGGATGGCGGCGCCGATCGCGTAGGCGACGCGTGAGGCACGATCGCGCGGAAGCCCACGTCCTGCGTCGCTCCGACGACCGTGATCGCCGCCAGCACCGGGCCGGCGCATGGCACGAACACGAGCCCGAGGCTCGCGCCGAGCAGCAGTCCGCCCCCGAGGTCGCCGCTCGGTCGCCTCGTCAGGCGGAGGAACGGCCGCTGGACGATCTCCTCGACCTTCGGGAAGAGCAGCGTCGCCGCGACGAGGAACAGGAGCGCGATCGCGAGGTTGCGCAGGAAGATCCTCGGGGCAGTCCGAGGGTCCGCAGGAGCCAGACGCCGAACAGCGTGAAGGCCGTGAAGCTGAGGATGCAGCCCGGCGATGATCGCGAACGGCTTCGCGGCGGCCGCCGGTCGCGCCGCCTGCGAAGACGATCGGCAGAACCGGCAGCACGCACGGCGAGATCGCCGTGATGAACCCACGCTGCGAGGCCGATGCCGATCAGAACGAGCATTCGCTCGTAAGCGTAGAGAGCAGGTGGTTAAGCGGGAATTACGACGCGTCGGCGGCCCGCGCGAGCTCCGGCTTGCTCGGGCGTGGTCTCGGCCGTGTCGATCCTCGCCGGCTTGCGCCGCCTGCGCCGCCGCTTCGGCTGCGCGCCGTCTCGGGATTGCTGGGCCTGTCTGCGCCTCACCCGCCTGCTGGCCCTGCTGCGGCCGCCTGTTCTTCTCTTCCGTCGCCTGCGCCTCCGCCTCCCGCTGTGCCGCCTTGGGCGGCGGCAGGTTCTCGGCGAGCGCCGTACGCGACCTCGGGGAGCGTGCCGAGCTTCTCGCGGGCGCCGTCGATCAGCTTCGTCGCGCGCGGCGTGTAGCCCTCGGCCGACGCGAGGAGCGCGACGCCGACCTCGAGCGGCAGCTCGAGCGCTGCGTTGACGAGCTTCGCCGCGTTCTCCTCGTGCCGGTGCCCGCGTGAGTTCGCGAGCGCGCCCGAGCAGCCGCTTCGCCTCCGGGAACTCGGCGCTGACGCGCGCGGTCCTGCGCCTTGCGCGTCGCGCGGGCGAGCTTCCACGTCCAGCGCGCGAGGATCTGCTCCGGCGCGTCCGGCTTCCCCTCGCCGATCGCGCGCAGGAGGATCGCGGATGCCCGGCAGCCGGTCCTTGTCCCACGTCGGCGCCTGGGTGACGAGCGTGACGAGGTCGTCGAAGTCGGCGCGCTCGACGCGTCATCGAGACGCGGTCGGAGAGCGCCATCATCCGCAGCCGGCGGTTCGGGTTCTCGGCCGCCGCCGTGGCGAGGAACTGCTCGAGCGCAGGCCTTGCTCGCGCTTGCCGTCGGTCAGCTTCTTGACGAAGTCGGCGCGCTCGTCGAAGCGCGACCTGGCGGCCGGCGATCGTCGCCCAGTAGCGCTGCTCGTCCTCGTCGAGGTAGCTGCGGGTCGATCCGCTGCCACTCGCGCTGGATGACCGCGAGGCGGCGGCGGACGTCGGGCGTGACCGGGACGAGCCACGGCGCGGGCGTGAGCTGGCGGCGCGCGCGGCGCTGCGACGCGGCGGCGCGGCGCCGGCGTGACGCGCGCGCCCTCGCGGTAGAAGTCGGCGTCCGAGCAGCGATGTGCAGCGAGACGACGCGGTCGTTGTGCGTCGCGCCCTTCGTGGCACGAAGTCGACGACGATGCCCGCCTCCTTGCGCGGGTGCATGCGCATGATCCGGCCGATCCGCTGCTGGTAGACGCGCTTCGACGCGGTCGGCGCGAGGTGCATGCACGACGGTCGCGCGCGGCGAGTTCCAGCCCTCGGCGAGCGAGCATCGCGTTGATGAGCACGTCGATCTCGCCGCGCTCGTAGGCGGCGAGCGATCTCGGCGAGCCTGACCGGCGGCGTGCGGCCCGCTGACCGCCTCGGCCTTCGAGCCCGGCGGCGCGGAACTCCTGCGCGAGGTTGTACGCGTGGTCGACCCCGGCCGCGTAGACGATCCCGGGCGTCGAGTCGAAGCGGTCGCGGTAGAGGCTCGCGGCCGCCTGGTTCAGCGCCTGGTGGTCGAGCACGCTCGGCGAGCGCGCTCGCTCGTCGAAGTCGCCGCCGACGATCGGCACCGAGTTGATCGCGGCCGCGGGCGGCACGCGGAGGTTGCGCAGCGGCGCGATCAGGCCGCGCCGCGCGGCGTCCTGGAGCGGCAGGTCGTCGACCGAGGCCGGGAAGACGTCGGAGACCTGCTTCGCGATCAGCTGCTCGGTCGCCGTCATCCCGATGTAGATCGGGCTCGGGGAAGCTGCGGATCGCGGCGCTGGTCTTCTCGCCGAGCGCCGTGTGCGCCTCGTCGGCAGATCACGAGCTGGTACGTGTCGCGGCTGACGATGTCGTGCGTGCCGCGCGAACCACGCGTACGTCTGGATCGTGATCGGCGTCGCGCTGCGGCGAGGTCTGCCCCTGCTCGACGATCGGGGTCAGCCGGTCGCCGTAGCCCTCGGCCGTCGAGCTCGCGGTTGAACTGGGAGACGAGCAGGCGCCGGTGGGTGAGGATGAGGACGCCGATCGTGCGCGCCGCCTCGACGAACCCGGCGGCGGCGATCGTCTTGCCCGACGCGGTCGGGTGCCGGAAGCGGTAGCGGCGAACGGCGCCGGGATCCTCAGCGCGGCGAAGGCTCCTCGGCGAGCTCAGCTCCTCGTCGACGACGCCGAAGTCCGCGTCCTCCTCCTCGAGGTCGGCCGGCTCGACCTCGGCCGTTCGCGCGTCCCGTTGCCGTTCAGCGGCTCCTCGGCCTGGCGCTGGTTGGCGGCGATCAGCTCGGTGAGCATCCCGGCGAGCGCGTCCACCTGATGGCGGCGCAGCTCGGTGCCGGACGCGAGGTGCGGAGGCTTCTCGGACAGCACGCGCTCGAGGCCGAGCATGAGCGCGAAGCGCACCTTCCACTGCGAGGACGGCGTCTCGCGGCCGGCCTCGATCTCGGTCAGCGCCTCGTCGAGTGCATTCGCGGCGCGCCGTTCCGGGCGCGAGCACCTGAGCCGGATCCTCCTCGCTGTGGAGCAGGGCTCACCGGCCCAGTCCCCGGCCGTTCTGTGCGCTCACGACGAGATCGTCGATCGCAGGAGTTGTTGATAGCTGCTCTGTCGTTTCCTGCATGGATGCGGCGCGAATGGGCCGCGATGCCTCAGAAATTAGAGAGGGCGCGCTCGGAGTCCCCTAGTGAGCGTCGCAATCGAAGCATACCCGATGGGACGGCGCTTCAGGCCTGGCGGGCCGTGAGCCTCGAACGTGTAGCCGTGTTCGCGTAGGTACGGGGTCAGGCCGCCCATGAAGAACGGGAAGCCGGCGCCGAGCAGGAGCGCCGCGTCGACGTCCTTCGGCGAGGCGACGACGCCTTCCTCGAGCAGGTGCCCGACCTCGTCCGCGAGCGCCTCGAGCACGCGCGTCCCGGATCTCTTCGACGCTTCGCGACCGGCCCGTCCGGGTTGATCGCGAACCGGTCGGGGAACGCTGCCTGGAGCGTCGCACGCACATGGGTTGCGACCTGCTCGCCGACCATCTGCAGCAGCACCGAGGGCGCCATCGGCAGGCCGAGCATGAGCACGCCCGCGTCCGCCTCCTCGACCGAGTTGCCTCGCTCGACCGACTCGAGGACGACGAGCATCATGCGCGTCAGCAGCCGGTTGACGACGAAGCCGGGAGCGTCGTTGACGAGCACCGGGCGCTTGCGAGCGTCGTCCGCGACGGCCCAGGCAGTCGCGAGTGCGGTGTCGTCGGTCTCGGGCGTGCGGACGAGCTCGACGAGCGGCATCAGCGGCGACCGGGTTGAAGAAGTGCATCCCGACGAGCCGCTCGGGGTGCTCGAGAGTCTCGCCCATCGCGGTGACCGAGAGAGCCGACGTGTTCGTCGCGAGCAGGCACTCGTCCGAGACCACTCCTCGAGCTCGCCGAAGACCTGTCGCTTCGACGTCGAGCTCCTCGAAGACGGCCTCGATCACGAAGTCGCACTGCTCGAAGCCCTCGTAGGACGTCGTGCCTGATCGCCTGGGCGGCGAGCGAGAGCGCCTGCTCGTGGTCGAGCCGGCCACGAGCGCGCGGCGTCGGCGAGCTCGTCGCGAATCGTCTCGAGCGCGCGGTCGACGATCGCCTGGTCGAGGTCGCGCAGGACGACGGGAGCGCGAAGCCTGCGCAGGAACAGCGTCGCGAGCTGCGCGGCCATCGAGCCCGGCGCCCGCGATCCCGACCTTCGCCACCGCGCGCGGCTCGGCGGACGGGCGGCCCGGCTCCGGCGGCGCGCGCCGCTCGACGAGGTCGAACGCGTAGAGCGACGCCTTCGCCTGCGGCGTGAAGAGCAGGTCGGCGAGCGCCTCCTCCTCGGCCCGGTAGCCCTCCTCGATCGCTCCACGCCTGGGCGCCCTCGATCAGGTTCGAGCGCGCGGTAGGGCGCCGGCGCGGCGCCGTGCAGCGAATCGTCGAGCTGGCTCCGGGCGCGCGCCATGACGCTCGCTCGTCGACGAGAGGTCAGCGGCGGCTCGCGGGTCGGCTGCTCGACGCGCGATCGTGATCGCCTCGTCGATCAGCCGCTCCAGCTCGATCACGCGATCGACGAGGCCGAGCTCGTGCGCCTGCTCCGCGTTCAGCATCTTGTTCTGGCGCATCGGGTTCGTGACGATCAGCTTCACGGCCGCCTCCGGGCCCGATCAGCCGCGGCGCGAGCTGCGTCGCGCCCCAGGCCGGGACGATGCCGAGCAGGCACTCCGGCGACGCGACGTGCCGGACCTCGTCGGCGATCACGCGGTAGTCGCAGTGCAGCGCGAGCTCGACGCCTCCGCCGAGGACGCCGCCGTTGATCGCGGCCACGGTCGGGTACGGAAGCTTGCGGATGCGTGCGAAGAGGTCGTGTCCCGCGCGGCTGCCCTCGATCGCGTGCTCGCGGGTCTCGATGCGTGGAAACTCGTCGAGGTCGGCGCCGCCGGAGAAGCTCCCGGCTTGCCGGTGATGACGAGGGCCGAGAAGCGGCTCTCCTCGAGCTCGGGCAGGAGCCGCGCGAGCGACTCGAGCGCGCCGCGGCCGAGGATGTTCGGCCGGCCCGCGCGCGTCCCGTCGTCCATCGTCACGAGCGCCACCGAGTCGCGCCGGTCGAGGTGGAACTGGGTCACCGGCTCGCCCACGGAACCAGGTTATCTTCCTGCGCGTGTCCGACTGGGACGAGCATCGTCGCCCGGGAAGTCGAGCCGCTACGAGGACGGAGAGGCGCGCGCTGCCGGACGACCCCGACGCGCGGCAGCGGCAGCTGACGCGGATGGGCAACGCGGCCGGCGGCGCGGGGCTCGCGCTGCTCATGGCCGGGCGCGCCGACGAGGCGTCCGAGTGGTTCCACCGCGCGGCCGAGCGCTACCGCGAGAGCATCGCCGGCGCTCCGCCGGGCAGCTGGGGCCGGCCGATCGGCGCGATGAAGGCGCTCGTTCATCGCCGGCGACTGGCCCGAAGCCGAGGACGCCGCGCGCTGGGCGCTCGAGCTCGGCGCCGCCGAGGCGGAATCCCCGATCGGGCGCTACGCGGCCGCGCTCGCGCCTGCTCGTCCTCGGTCACGACCACGACGCCGTCGTTCACGCGGACGCCATCCGCACGGGCGACGGCTTTCCGCACGACGTCGGCGACGCGCTGGCGTTCATCGCCGCAGGACCGTCGTCGGTTACACCTACGCCGTCGAGAGCGTCCTCGACTCGCTTCGAGACGCGCGAGGAGTACCTCGAGGACATCCCCGTCGCCGACACCGTGCTCGTCCTGCAGGCGCTCGCCGCGCGTCGCGGCATCGCCGCCGAGCTCAGCTCGTCGCTTCTCCCCGCGACGTCGGCGGGTGCATGAACGCCGTGATCACGATCGGGTCGACGGACGGGTCCTCGATCTCGCTGCGCCTTCTCGACGAGCTCCGTGATCAGCTCGATCGCCTGGTCGGCCGTCACCCGGCCCGTCACCTGAGCGCTCCTGAACTGGGCCTTGTCTCGCTTCGCGAACCCGGCCTGGACCTCGTCCAGCATCGCGGCCTGAAGGTCGCCCGTGAGGCGTGATCCGCAGCAGCTCCGGCCCGACGCGGACGGTGCTCGCGACCGCGCGGTAGGGCTTCTCGCGTCCCTGGCCGCCCTCGGCGCGCTCGATCAGGCCCGCGCGGAGCAGCATCCTGACGTGGAAGTGCAGGTGCCCGGGATCGACGTCGAGCCGCTGCGGCAAGCTCGCGGTTCGTCAGGCTCTGACCGCCCTCGTCGCCGAGCATCTCGAGCACGCGGAGGCGCAGCGGATGGCCGAGCGCCTTGAGCTGCTCGGCGCGCTCGATCGTGAAGACGTCGGTCGATGCGGTGGTCGGGGCCACGGTCATATAGATCCTACATATAGGGATTCAGCTGCCGTTGTCAAGCCTGGCGGCGGCGGCGATCCAGGAGCGACGATCGTCTCGCCGTGCTCCGAGCGCAGCAAACTCGCCGGGTACCGCTGGATCGGGGGCGCCTCGCGAACGCGCGCTTCACGGCCTCCGCCTTCGCCTCGCCGAGGACGAGGTAGACGACCTGCGCGGCGCCTGACGAGCACCGGCAGCGTCATCGTCACGCGCTCGACCTCCTCGTGCGGAGCCGCGACGGCGCGCCGCTCGCGCTCGTCGAGCGCCGGCGAGCTTGGAAAGAGCGACGCCGTGTGCCCGTCGGGCCCGACTCCCTGGAGCGCGAGCCCGAGGCGCACGCCTTCGAGCTCGTCGTCGTACTCTGCCGCGGCCGCCTCGCCGCCGAGCTCGCCGCGGATGCGGTGAACCTCGGCCGGCTGCGTGCTCCAGCCGGTCGAGGAGCGTTCGCTTGGCCAGCAGGTAGTTCGAGCGCTCGTCGTCCGGCGGCACGCAGCGCTCGTCGCCCCACCAGAGCCGCGCGGCGCTCCAGTCCGGCTCCAGCTCGGCGGCGAGCTCGAACGCGGGCCGGGCGCTTCCCGCCCGAGAGCGCGAGGTGCTCGCCGGCCCGCGCCGCGGCGACGAGGAGCTCGGCGGCGGCTCGCTGGGCTTCGTGCGCGGCGTTTCGAAGACCTGGATGTCCGTCAGACTCGCCCTCGGCCAGCTCCTTCGAGCGCTCCATCGCCGCCTGGATCGCGTTCAGGAACGCGGCGCGGACGCCGGCGCGCTCGAGCTCGCGGATCGCGCGCGATCGTCGTGCCGCCCGGCGACGTGACCATCTCGCGCAGCTCGACCGGGTGCATCTTCTCGTCGCGGAGCAGCTTCGCGGTCCCGAGCATCGTCTGGACGACGAGCTGGGTCGAGACCTCCCGCGAGAGCCCGAGCAGGATCCCGGCCTCGATCATCGCCTCGGCGAGGAGCGCGAAGTACGCCGGCCCCGAGCCCGAGACGGCCGTGACCGCGTCCATGTACGGCTCCGGGATCTGGACGACGCGCGCCGAGGTGACGCGAGCGCCTCCTCGGCCAGTGCGAGGTGCTCGTCGCCCGCGTGCGCGCCCGCGCAGAGCCCGGCGACGCCCTCGTGGACGGTCGACGGGCGCGTTCGGCATCGCGCGCAGGACGGGAACGCCGTCGGACGAGGTGCTGCTCGATCTGCGCTGGTCGGAATCGCGGCCGCGACCGAAAGCACGGTCTGCTCGCGGCGGAGCAGCGCCGCCGATCTCGCCGAGCAGCGTGTCGAAGTCCTGCGGCTTGACGGCGATCACGATGAACGCCGCGCCGGCGACCGCATCCGCGTTGGAGAGCGTCGTCTCGACGCCGTAGCGCTCGGCGAGCTCGTCGATGCGCTCCTGCGCGACGGCCCGTGACGACGATCTCCTCGGGCTTGCGCCACCCGGAGCTGAGCAGGCCCGCGAAGCAGCGACTCGCCGATCTTGCCGCCGCCGAGGATCGCAATGCGCCGACCGTCCACAGCCATGGCCTGAGTCTCAAGGCGCTCGCTCGCGACGCCGACCAAAAAGGCCATGCCGGCTTGGCCGGCGTGGCCGAGTTACGCAGCTCTACGCGCTCTGATGCGCTCGCGCCGGACTTCCGGCGGGCTCAGCTTCAGCGGCACCATGCCGCGTGCAGCGCCGGCCATCAGGTAGCACGCACGCGAGGCCGGCCCACTCGCCGTAGCGGCCGAGGATCCGCGCCGTGTCCTCCGGCTCCACCCAGCGGCCCTCGATCGCCGAGCAGATCTTGAGCAGCCCGAGGTCGCCGACGATCCCGCGGTCGTAGCGGCCGAGCCCCTGTGTCCAGACCATCCCGACCGAGTACGGGCCGATGCCGCGTTCGCGCTCGAGGCCTGGCCGCGGCCGCGTCGGCCAGGCAGGCGCCTGCAGGCGCTCGGGGTCGAAGCGTGCGGCAGATCCGGACGAGCGCGGTCGCCTTGCGCGCGGGCACGTCGAACCGCTGCAGCTGGGCCGGCGCGAACCGGGCGAAGTGGTGGGGCAGAGGCGGCGCGACGAGCCGGTCGACGCGCTCGGTGGTCGCGTGCAGGAGCCGCCACTCGATCGCGCGCGCCTCGCGCGACGTGATCAACTGGCTGACGATCGCACGCAGGAGCGCGTGCGTGACGGTCGCCGTTCGGATCGGGCGCAGGCCGCGCAGGTGGCCGGATCGGCCTCGCGAGCAGCTCGTCGTCGCGGAAGCGCTCGAGGAACGGCGTGTGGTCGTCGTCCGCGCCGAGGACGAAGCGCAGCTGCTCGATGCCGGCCTCGCTCTCGGCGTGCAGGACGAGGCGTTCCATCGGAGAGCTGACGGGCTGCGGCGCTGCTCACCGTCGGCGAGCAGGCAGGTGAGGACGCCGTTGCCGAACCGCCGTGTCGGATCAGACGCGCGCCGGCCGGAAAGCGCGAGCGAGTAGGGCCCGCGGGGCCGGATCGTCCGTTCGAGGGTCACGCTTCAACCCTACGCTCCTCGACGGCTGGGCCTGTTCCCGCAAGCGGGCGGCGTGCTCTTTCGTGATCAAGGTCTGCGTCTGGACGTCGACTGGAAACACAGCCTGTCCTCCCTTCGAGGTGAAGTATCTTGAGATCGAACTATCTAGGAAGGTAGCAGTCGAGACTTGCGACGTCAAGAGTTTTTCATCAAGACTGTGAGCATGAAGAAGGTCGAGGAGCAGGATCACATCGATGCATGGCTGGAGACCGCCTGGCTCCAGGACATCCCGAATCTCGATTTCGCGGTCGAGGGAATCGTCGATCGCATGAGCGGGCTCACCCGTCGCTTCAAGCGGAGCCTCAACGACGTGCTGTGCAGAACATCGGGCTGACGTTCGAGGAATGGGACGTCTTGGGGGCCCTCCGGCGCGCCGGCCCTCCGTTCAGGCGTTCGGCGGGTGAGCTCGCGAAGCATCTCCAGAGCTCTCGAGCGGGGCGATGACGAGACCGCCTCGACCGCCTCGGGAAGGCGCGGCTTCGTCAAGCGCTCTGCCGGATCCCGACGACCGCCGCGGCGTGCTCGTCGAGCTGACGAAGGCGGGCCGGACCGCAGTGGCTCGAGTCGACCGGCGCCGAGGCCGAGCGCGAGGCGCTGATCGCAGCGGCTCTGACGAAGGCGGAGAAGGAGCAGCTGAACGCGCTGCTCCGCCGGCTCATGCTCGAGTTCGAGCGGCGCGAAGGTCGGCGAGTCCGAACGCCGTAGTGGCGTTTCCGGCATGACCCAGCTCGACCCGGGCGTCGACATCGGCCACGATCCATCTGAAGGTCGCCGACCTCGAGCGCGCGATCGGCTTCTACGCGGCGTGCTCGGCTTCGACCTCATGCAGCAGCTGGGCGACCAGGCCGCGTTCCTGTCGGCCGGCGGTTACCACCACCACATCGGGCTCAACACGTGGGAGTCGAAGCGGCGGCTCGCCGCCGCCGCCGGGGACGACCGGGCTCTACCACGTCGCGATCCGCGTACCCGGACCGCGCCGCGCTGGCCGACGCGCTCCGAAGCGGCTCGTCGACAATCGGCGTGCCGATCTCCGGGCGCCTCCGACCACGGCGTCAGCGAGGCGATCTACCTCCACGATCCGGACGGCAACGGCATCGAGCTCTACCGCGACCGGCCGAAGGAGAGTGGCCGATGGCGCCCGACGGCAAGGGCGTGGCGATGGTCAGCATCCCGCTCGACCTCGACGCGCTGCTGGCCGAGGCGCTTCCTGATGGCGAAGGGGTACGCCGAAGGACCCGCGGCGGAGGAGGCGGAGCGAAGGCGAGACGAGCTCGAACGGCAGCGCCAGCCCGAGCCGGTGCAACGGGCCGCGGTCTACGGCTCGACCGAGGACGAGCCGGGCCGCACTTCATC
>ERZ1370068.825-contig-10756_pt1 | contig 40153 bp, 63 predicted proteins | sample MGYA00561227_ERZ1370068 | MGnify/ENA primary metagenome ERZ1370068 (study PRJEB38410, sample SAMEA6850437) | metagenome | study: Metagenomic assessment of the ecological functions of the soil: analysis of the soil microbiota associated with the... | reverse complement strand
CAGTTACGTATTGCTGGAACTTATTGAAAGGACAATTTTCTTCTGCACTCGATAGCGGATTTAGAGAAGCTGCTTCAGGGAGGGCTATTGTTTTTTATTATGGCGAAGCCGGTATCGTGAAAGACGTCACTTGTCAAGACATTCCCTTAAAAAAGACCGAAGATGAAAGTATTCAATACATCGGTGCTCTGCGATTCTCTTTTCACTCCGCGACTCCTTGACCTTTGCATACGATCTCGCCCTGCAGATCAATGAGAATTGGATAAATGAAATTCATTCTGTTTCCTCAAGAGCAGAATTGTTCTCAAGATTTGTACAGGAATTAACTCAAAAACAGAAGCCGGTTGTCACTTGTATTTGAAGATATTCATCGGGCTCGACGAGGCAACTCTTTGATTTTGTGAAATTCTGGCCAGGCAGTGATAAGCCGGTTAAAATGTCTATTCATTCTTACTTCGTGACGACGAGATCAACGCAGCAATACTCATTGCGAAATGTGTTTAGCGCACCTGGCGCCCGACACGCTTCACACGTCTCGTATTAACGCCATTATCGAAGCAGGCAGTTCAGAAGCTGCGCTGATGAAAGGGATACGATGGGAAGATGTATACAGCATTTCAGGCGGAAATCCCTTTATGTAAATGAGATCCTGGCAAGTTATAGTCTTGGAGTACCCTGATAGTGTGAAGGACTCAATACTCTGTTTTTATAACCGGCTTGAAGATGAGACAAAAAAGTGTATTGCAATTTTTATCAGTAATTCCCGAGGGACTAGAACTCAACCTCGACTTTATAAGATCGATCCTTCCTTTCACCAGGCCATCGAAAGTTGTCTTGACAATAAGATCCTGGTAATTAAAAACAATAAGATCTTTTTTAAACACGAATTATACAGAAGAACTATCGAAGCATCTCTTTCGCCTGTTTAAGCGAATTGCTTTGAATAAGAGCGTGCTTGATTCTTTCCTAAGCATCATTCGAAGAAAAAGGAGAGATCGAGAAAATTGTACACTATGCTAAAAATGCCGGTGAAAATAAGCTGGTCGTAAAATTTGCTCCTTTTGTTGCGAAGCAGGCTCGCTTCGGTAGGGAGCAATATATTGAAGCATCAAAATTGTTTTTACACTGGCAATTGAATATTTCGAAGAAAATGACATAGATCAGCTGGTGCGATTGTATGAGGACTATGCTTATGAATGCTACCTCACCAATCAACTGCAGAGATGCGATCATTTACCAGGGAAAAGCCTTAAAAGTATGGGAAGAGAAAATGAAATTGAGCAATTGGGAAATAGCTTGCGGCTATTCTTCAAGACTTTGGTGGTTTGATGGCAACCGTCAGAAAGCCGAGAGTTTTGCCGGACGCAGGCCATTGAAGTTTTAAACAAACAACCATCTTCAAAAGCAAAGGCCAATGGCATATAGCAACATGTCGCAGTTGAAGATGTTGTCGGATCAAAACCGGTGAATGTATATTCTGGGGAGAAAAGCAATTGCGATCGCACGTGACGTGAATGATGAGGAAACACCTCGTTCATGCCATGATCAATAAGGGTTCAAGCGCTTATGCTTACTCAATCATCCACACAAAAAGGAATAGACTTGTTGGCAGGAAGGTCTCGAAATTTCATTAAAGAATTCTTATCAGTGAACACGCGGCGCGGGCCTATACGGCAATGGAAGTAACCTGGTGACAATAAAAATTATTCGTTATGCGAAACAAACCCTCGAAGAAGGGATCAACTACTGCGAAGAAAGAGATATTGATTCTTTGAAATTGTACATGCTTGGTTGAAAGCAAGATTGAACCTGAAACCGGTAACTGAATGAAGCTTTACGATCGCCGGCAATCTTTTAAAAAAGGAAAACCTGCCGCCCGTTATTAAGATCGGGGCTCTAACTGTTGTTGCCACCATAAAAGTGAGCGAAGAGGAGAACCCGACGCGCTTCCTTTATTGCTTGAAGCAAAAAATTGGCGTTTGTGACTACGGAATTGCAAAGAATTATTCCGGCTACGATCGCCCTGCTAGAATATGAATGGGCCTCAGGAGAAAGATGCATTGAACAGAGGTGCTTCATCAAACAATGAACATGTTTTTACATTTAGAAAAATTTCCAAAACGTGCAGGTTCTTTTTCTGGCTGGACAAGATGAAGGATCACTACCCGGAGCTTAGAGAAAATGTAAAAACAGCTTAAGCAGCGGGAAAACAGTGCTGCGAAGAAGCCGATTCATGGGAACAACTCGGATGTCCTTGATGAACAAGCGCTGTCATTGTTTGATGGAAACGAAGACGATAAAGAAAAGCTCTTGTGATCATTCAACAGTTAGGGGCAGATGCTATTTATGAAAAACTCAAGATGGAAATGCGTTCTTCCGGTATCAAACAAAAATTCCAAGAGGACTGAGAGGAAGTACAAAAAGCAAATCCTGCATAACTCACGAATAGGGAACTGGATGTTCTTCAATTACTAAAAGAGGCATCCAAAACAGGGAAATCGCGGAAGGCCTTTTTATATCTCCAAAAACAGTCGATCATCATATCTCCTCGATCCTGTTTAAACTGGATGTTAATTCACGTTCAAAAGCCGTAACTCGAAGCAGCTCCGCTCCTGGGCATTGTAAAATAGGGAAGGTCATTTTACAAATTGGGGAGCGACTCTTAAATATCCTTGTAATTACAATAACAACTTTGTATTGCACTAAAAAACAACGCAATGAAAAATTTATTGTTGAAAGAAAACTTCCCGGCGCAGGGAATATGACGGCAAGAGAATTAAAGGATATTTCAAAGACCAATGTTGAAGTTATATCCGGCGCTTTAGGCAAACCCTTATTCATGGGTACAATCGTTTGTTACTGATGATAAGATCTATTGCATTCATATCGCAGAGAATAAGAGATGACATTCGTCATCACGCGAAATCGGGAAACTTGCCCATCAATACGAATTGAAGAAATAAAACAAATAATTGATCCTGCAACACGGGTTGAGAGTTGTGATCTTGTTGCTGAAATGTTAAGGCAAATGTATAGATGAACGATGGGAAAAAAGGACAACCGTTGGAAAAAGATAGGACTTTACTATGGATAACATTCTGTTCTAAATTGCGTCTTCAACAACACATTAATAGTAATAAATTCTGAAATCATTAAACCTTAAATTTTATAAGATGAAAAAGAATGCAATCTTTCTCGTTACCAGCATTTTTATCACTCGGTCTTTGCAAAGACGCCGTGTGAGCGAAGCACCAAGCTCCCGTATTCGCAGTTTTTGCAAAAACTCTAAAAAGGAGCAAAGGTCAGTCCTTTGATCGAATCGAAATTCAAAAAGCAGTATGGTAACCCGCCAATGTTTCATGGAGCATTATCGATGATCAGTCAGATGTGCAGATCACCATTGCTAACATTCACTGAAGATAGCGAGTAAAAGGAAGTGTATTATTTATGACGATGGAGAAATCTTTGGAATTGGAAAAACAATTCGAAGAGATCACCTTGCCGGAAAATGTAACAAAATCAATCAACGCAAAATTCAGTTCAGGAGTTATTCAAACGGCTTATGAATTTAAAGAAAGGAGTTCTTCAACCCGGTATTATGTGAGAGTGTGCTCACCGGCATGCAATGATTGTCTCAGCAAATGAATTTGGAGAGACAAGGGAGTTTATCAAAAAGAGAAAAATTGAGACACATATTTGAGTAAAGTCAAACGAGCGACAAAACTCTTGTTATTATACACAATCAATTATCATTAACCTTAAATTTTATCAGATGAAAAAGAATGTAATCTTTTCCTGTTAATGGCGTTTGTAACGCTTAATCTTAACTGCGTGAGGACTCCGGCGGGAGGACCCGATCCCGGACCCGCAGTATTTGCAAAAGCTCCAACAGGAGCAAAGGTCAGTCCCTTGGTCGAGGCCAAATTCAAACAGCAATATGGCCCCATTGTAAATGTTTCATGGAAAATTATCGATGATATTTCCATAGCTACATTCACTGAGCTGAACACTCAAAGGGACGTATTTTATTACAATGATGGAGAGACCTTGGCTTTGGAAAACCTATAGACAAAGATGAATTGCCTAAAGTAGTGACTGGATCACTGAACAAAAGATTCAGCGAGGGAACTATCCAGGCTGTCTATGAGTTTAAGACACCAGGAGTTCCAACACGGTATTATGTCAGGGTAATTACTCCCAATCATTCCGTGACTGCCTCAGCAACTGAGTTTGGATGACATCACTGTATACCAGAAACAAAATCAAGTGATCCCATTGATTCAATTGACCTCATAAAACGGATGCAAGTCATCCGCCTTGTGCGGGTGACTTCTTCTGAGTCAATTTTCACCATGTTTAAAGTATAAACATATATCTGCATACCGAGCAGATGGCCCGATAAAATGTGAAGTATGATCTATGACGGTATTATTATTTGTGACTCATTTTTTCAAAAGAAAAGATACCTACTCGTTCCTTTTTCTTCTATGCGATATCGGAAGGCATAAAGGATATGCTTGAAGAAAATGGGGTACAGTCTCAATGGGAGCCAACAAAAGAGGAGAGAATCAGGTAACGATCCACAGCTCGCAAAAATTGGCCAGAGCCAGAAACAAAAATCAAAACCCCCGCCTCGATAAATGAAAGGATGAGCCGCTTAAAAACTTATGAACTAAAAACTCATCGTCATATCACTCCTGCTAATTGTCGCCTACTGGTACCACCGATTGGCGAGGAAATACAACCAGGTCATGAATAAAAGCGAGTCAACAATGATCTACCGTTTTTTAAAATAATCACGCTGGAAATCATTACCACGTAATCCTGAAGTTTCTTCTGAGGGACCTGCTGACATATTTCTTCCATAGAAAAATTAAACTCAAGCGCAGTGAATCCATTGATCTTTTAAGAGGCACCGTGATGATAATAATGGCGCATTGATCATGTGCGTGACTATTTTCAACAACAGCCTTTCTGTATAACCCCGGAAGACCTTAACCATACGAATGTTATACTTTTCTTTACCAGATGGATAACACATTTCTGCGCACCTATTTTCGTATTTCTTGCCGGTATCTCAGCATACCTGTACGGTACTAACAAAACAAAGGAAGAGCTATCACTATTTCTTTTTACCAGGGGACTATGGTTAGTGTTCGCGGAATTCTTTATACTATCCCTGTTCCGCACATTTAATCCTCCCTATCATTTTTTAACCTGCAGGTCATTTGGGTGGATCGGAGTTTCAATGATCTTTCTGTCAGCAGATGATCTACATGAAACGGGCCCTGTTGCTTGTAACAAGTATTTCATTGATCGCATCGCACAACCTGCTTGATAATGTACATGTACCAGGCAATAATATACCGGCTTTTTCTGGGGCATTATTACACAAGACAGGCTTTTTCACATTCGGACATTTACTTTCATGTACATTATCCCGCAATACCATGGATCGGCATTATGGCTGTCGGATATTGTTGCGGGAGTTTATTTAACCGGGAGTATGACCCTGAAAAAGAAGAACAATACTTCTTTTCCTTGGATTGATCGTAACTGCGCTCTTTCTGTCATTTTACGTTACATAAATATCTATGGTGATTCGTCTCATTGGTCCGCTCAAAACAGTTTTGCATTCACTATTTTGTCTTTTTTAAATGTTAGCAAATACCCGCCCTCCCTTCACATATATATTGATGACACTGGGTCCTGCATTGATCTTTCTTCTGCTCTTACCGAAACCCACTAAATGCATTCACAAGGAAGATCACAGTATTCTGGAAGAGTACCCATGTTTTACTACCCTGCTTCATATTTTGCACGATAACCTGTTTGCATCAATTGCTGCACGTTATCAGCGGGTACAAATGGTCCGACATGGTACTTAACCGACCATGATAAATCGATCACCGGCACTGAAAGGATATGGCTTCAACTTATTAACAGTTTACCTCGTTTGGGTAGCGACTCATTTTCATCTTTGTATCCATTTTGTAAATGGGTTTGATGATTATAAGAGAACTCATCGATCCGACCAGTGGTGGTTAAGCTATCTATAAATATTATTAAAGAATTCTAAACCAGCATAAACCAAAATTTAAACCAAATCAATTCGTGAAAATTCAACTCTTCCATACTCGTTTTTTTACATTCGGCAATTTATTCTTCTGGCCAGGTATCGCATCAAAGGAAGAATAAGAGATCCAGAAAATTTAATCATTTGCTACTGTAACCCTTCTCGGCCAGATTCTTCGATACTAAAAACCGTCGCAGCAGATGGTTATGGAGAATTTATTTTTGAGAACGTGGTGCCCGGTTTTTACCTGGTCTCCTCATCTGTAGTTGGGTATTCCAAATTCTTGTCACTGACCATTTCCGTATGAGAAACAACAACATCATTCTTCCAGACATAATCCTCGAAAGAAGCTAACCACCTGAATTGAATGTAGTGACAGTAAAGGCTAAAAAGCCGCTGTATTGAGCAAAAGATAGACAGGCTGGTAGTAAATGTTCAAAAGCAGTATCACTTCATCCGGCAATACCGTTCTTGATGTTCTTCAAAAATCTCCGGGAATCGTTGTAAACCGACAGAACAATACAATTACGCATGAATGGAAAATCGGAGTAAAGATCATGATAAATGGGAAAATAATAGAATCTGCCTTTGGATGTCGTGGTTCAAATGCTGGATGGCATGAGCGCATCTAACGTTGAAAAATTGAACTGATCACAGCTCCTCCTGCAAAATATGATGCTGAAGGAAATGCAGGGATCATTCATATTGTTATGAAAGGAACTGCAGACTTTGGTACAAATGGTTCCTTTGGTGTTACGCTGGGATACAGATGGGCAGAAACATTAGGTGGAAATTTTAACCTCAATCATCGTGGTAAAAACTTTGCATTCTTCATTGATTACTCCATTTTAAGAAATCACAATCTGCACATATTCGAAATGACAAGCGAATCACCTTCAAAATGGATTTGTTCAGACTGTGAATGATCATAGCCACCGGGAAAAATATTACTACTCAGCAAAATTTAAACGCCGGTGTTGAATGGAAGTTTACTTCAAGAACAGTTTACTGAACCTGTCATTCACAGGTTATAGAAGAAATTGGGACATGAATGCTCTTGCCAATGATGTAATAATCGCGTCGCAATAGATTCAACTGTTATCACCAACAATGAATATTCATGAATCAAATATCTGGCAAAGTGCAACTGCCGGAATTGGGCTACAAACAAAATTGAACTCAACAAACCGAACTCAACTTTAGCGTGGATTATCTCTACTATCATAATGACAACCCATCTCAACTACAATAACAACCTGTTTTTGAACAGAATCAATATAAATGAAAATTCAAAAATTGATCTACAAGAAAATTACTCCTATTCGATTTTGATTGCCAAATGCAGATTATAAACATGTTTATTCTCCTTATTTTCAATTGAAGCTGGCATCAAAGGAGTAACATCAAATCTTGACGAATAATGTATTGACTCAAAACCTGAAAATAATGTATGGATTACCGATCCCGTTTTTACTTCATACTCTAATCTTAGTGAACAAGTCGGGGCGGCTTATGTTTCAACAAAATGGAACCCTGGGAAAGCAATGGCAGATCAATACGGGTCTCAGTGGTATGAATACACTCATACCTCTATTGGAACACCAACACAAAAGACCTCGTGAACAGGAAGTATAGAAACTTGTTTCCCAAGTCTCTCTTTGAAAAAAGACCTCGACGTAAAAAAGACTTGAATTTTCTTATGCGAGAAGGATAACAAGACCGACCTATAATGATATAGCTCCGTTTGTGTTTCTTCTGGGGTCCAACTACTTTTTCGGCAGGAAACACGACACTCTTGCCGGCTATTTCCGATGCCGTCAAAATTGGATATCATGTAAAGCGATGGATCATCTCTTTACAATTCAGTCATTCAAAAAATGAGATAGGTTTTTTCAGCCAGAGACGGACAGCCTGGCAAAACCTCATTTACCGATCTCAAAACCTGAAATATTTGAAATTACTCGTTGGACTGGTAAACTCTCTTTCATTTAACATAGCGCCGTGGTGGGAAGTGCAAACCAACCGTCACTGCACACATATTTAGTCGCCCAGACAACTGCACCTGCAGAACAATACGACCATACCTAACTATGGAGTTAATATCAATGTGATAAACTCATTGAAACTTCCTGAAAGACTTTGCAATTGAGGTCTCGGGCATGTATCAATCGAAAGACACTGTGGGGTATATCAGAATTTCTTGCTGTTGATCGCTGAATGCCGGTATTCGAAAAAAACTGGGAAAGGGAATACTGAGGCTTTCTAATAGATGATATTTTCAATACTAAATAACTGGAAGCTTAAAACGAATTTGCCGGCGAATAATCTCAATTCATATTTTGATTATGATTTTCATACACGCGGTATGTCCGGTTGACTTATACACGGACTTTGGTAAACAAAAATTACAATCAGTAAAAGTTGCAACTGGAGCCGAGGAAGAAAGAGCAAGAGTTGCAAACTGAAAAAAATTATTTCTCATGTGGTTTAGCTAACACCTGGTGTTTTTACACTGGGGTTTTTGTTTTATACCTGCTATCACATCGCAATTGATTGTATCAACCCTTTTAGTTTATCAGCCGATTTGTTCAGCAATATCTTTTTCGCTATCAGTTATCTGGAGAGTTAGTACTTCTCTCACACCGCTGCGGTCAACAACAATAAGGCACACCGAGATAAACGTTGCTTACTCCATGATAGTTTGCAAGCAAGGTAGAAACATTTAATACCGACGCCTCGTTCTTTAAAAATAGCTGTGCAGTTATACGGTCCAATGCAAGGGCAATGGCGTAGTAGGTCGCGCGCCTTTGCTTCAATAATTTTATATGCAGCATCTCTTGTGTTAACAAATATTTCCTTCTTCTCTTCATCGTTAAGTAAAATTTCCGGAGCCCGCAATATTCGCAAGACTCAAACGGCCAGCTCGGAATCACCATGCTCACCAATGACATGCGCATGTACACTCCGCGAATCAATATTTAACTTATTGCCGATAAGATAACGAAGACGCGAACTATCCAGTAATGTACCTGAACCAATAACCCGATGTAACTCGGCCATCCTGATTTCCTCCAGGTGAAATAACTCATAATATCAACCGGTTGCTCGCATAAGGAATATGCCATCTTTATTATACTTCAATACCTGTCAGGTATGCTTTCAAAATAGTCACATTGCGTTTTTAACAGATCTATTCTCGATTCGCCGGGTCTCTGTGATACTCCTGCAGTAATGATGATAACGTCGCGTCCCCGCAACCATAGGTACCGGCCCAAACTTTTGATTTTCCCAGGAATGGAAGCCCATGATTCATGTCAAGCGCATCACCGATCGCCTTTGGTTTGTTGGAATCTATCAGCACCAGCTCATCCATGCGGCTTCGCAACAGCAAAGTGCGTATGCAGTAGTTGAACCCACAGCGCCAATACCGATCACCGCAATCCTTGTTTTCTTTGAAGATGACATTGATTTGGAAAAACGTACTGCGAAAATAAATCAATTGCTACAGCTCGTCCTGTCTCTCTTGCAAAAGGTGGAGTGACGTTGAAGCCTTCCCGATAATTTCTTCACACAATCCAAAGCTCAATGTCATTCCTGCTCCGCCCACGCAGTTGATAATGGTCACTCCTTCTTCCGGTTGAAGAATTAATTCGGATTCGCCATTTGTAAGTTTTGGATATATTCCGTTCCATGTTTCAACGATCGTTTCGTCTTTGAAACGTGCAAACTTTTTCAGATAGTCGAGGATCATTTGGTTGATGAAATGTTTGTCAAACGGGTCATGTGTTAATCCATATTCATGGGAATCACCGACGGTTAATTCGTCCTGTCTCGTTTTGTGAAACCATGACGTGAATGCCCCATTTCAAATAGTCAGAATACTCCTTTTCAAAAAATTCTTTTAAAGAGGAAAGATCAGCTGCAGCAAAGGATCTGTAATGCACCAATGATAAGCCACCACACTAATGCCGGGCCAATGCGTTCATTATTGGGCTTGCGCCGCCATCCGCATCATTTGCAATTTGCATTTGGTAACTTCTGTCCCTGAATAAAAAGAACGGTAAAGAGTTTCCAAAATCTGCACCGGAACAAACATATATCTTCATCGGCCTGGAATCTCTTCATCAGCCGGTAAATACAGACGGGTAACTCAATTTCTGTAACCAGCTTTGCCCCATAAAAATTCAACATCATATTTTCCCTGAAGATAAGAAGGAATTGAACTTATTGCTTCTCTTGGGATCAACGATCATTTCCTGCAGGCTGTACGGCGGCCCCCAGTAAATTTACACAGTTCGCGATCGCAGGAGCATAGTGGCCGCAGCGTCCAGGCGATCAGCAAGACGATATTTGACGATGCCTGTAAACTTCGGCCAATTCACAAAGCACGTCCCACTCTACCATGCTTGTTGTACGCGACATGCAATGAACCTGAGCCCACCTCGTCATGCCAGATCTTTCGTCTTCCCTGCGGATCTCTCTTCCAGATCGCCTCGCCCGACAGCAAAGCTCCTTCGTACAATTTACTTCAGCGTCTGGTTGGCCGATGGGCCAGATCATCTCCAAAATTGCCGACGGATGCCCCCACAGCTCTATCCAGTTCTGTCGATCACTTTCACATCATATTTCCTGCGCAGCCAGTGCCCTTGCTGTGGCAAGCCCCACGATGCCTGGCACCTACAACTATCGCAGATCTATGCATAACTTAAGTTTGAGGACGGAAGAAAAATATCGTTGATATTTTCTTCTGAAATAAATGGATGAAAGAATGGTAAGGCCGATGCCCAACGCCGAAGTTGACACGATCATTTTTACAAAAAATCACTGTAGGATATATTGCTATTGCTGAAATTTTTACCAGCAACACGACGTCACTCCCCAGGTAAACCGAAAGAATCAGCCACATAAATAATAAAGCAGGCATTGCTCACATACCGGAAACTTGCGATCATTCTTTCAAACAACATGCAGTTGAACGGAACATATCCCATATATAATCCAACGCCCGTGATAGTCATCCACCAAAACGCAGAGAGTTGGTTATAAACAAACAGTAAGGTGCCGCTTAACGATAAAACAAATCCAAGGACAATTAAAAAATGATTGATCAGCAAGGCCCGGATATTTCTTTTTACGTACACCAACAAACTCATCACGCACTAACACTAATAAGGAGGAAGGGATCTCAGTTTGAGTAAAAAGAGAAATGGCATTTCCGTGGCCTGTCTCTTTCAGATATTAGCCGCAAAATTGCTTCGGTAATCGCGAATGATGGTGAGCATGACATGAACGACAAGCAGCATAAACAATCCTGGAAAAAGTTTTTGTGAAATCAATCCTCTCTTTTTATTCATGGGTTTGCGTTCAGTGCGTAATAATATATCGTCTTCTGTTGGCTTTGGTGTTTTCTCCAACAGCCAGGTAAAGAATAAAAGTGGTATAAAGAAATACAAGGCCGGTAACCCATGGCATCCACCACTGATCAACATTCCATTTCAGCTAAAAATAAAATTTTCCTGCACTCTGCGTAAAACCGGAAGCAAAAATGAAACTTGAAGAGAGGGCCGCACCAAGAAATTCGGTTGTCTTTCGTCCCTTCCAAATAACTAAACACAAGACCGTAAATGATCCCTAAAGGAATCCGTTGATCAGGAGAAAAATAATATTGTAAGGCGTGGCACAAGAGCTAAAAAATAATAATGCCACCCAGGCAATGCCAATAAATTTTAAAATAATAAGGGTACGGTTCTTATTCTTTAACTCAGCGATGAATTTTATACCAAAAAATTTACTCAATGTGTAGCCGGCAGTTTGAGACATCACCAACCATATCTTATAATCAATTCCCGGAAACGCAGACCAGCATACTCTGCTACCGTAAATGGTTTGCGGAAGGCATACATGCATGCATAGACACAAAAAGCAGAAAGAGCCGCCAATAAAGTAGTCAACCAGGCAGGAGGTTTGTATGTCAGCGATAGAGACATTTACATTATGATAGAGGAATTTCAAGCAGGCTATTTACAATATGTGTTGGTCCTGAATTTTCTAATTCAGCGGTTCGGTAAGCACCGGTAGTCAATAGCGATGTTATAACTGCAACCCACATTTTTCCCTTCTTCAATGTCAACAGCCGTGTCGCCAACCTTTAGCTACCATGAGAGGATCATCTACACCCGCACGGAACATAAGGTTGTTCTATCATGAAAGGATAAGGCCGACCTTTCATTACTTCATCACTGGCAATATAATCGTCAGTCAATCCTTTTCATTCCATTGAAACCGATTTGCGATCACATCAGCAATATTTCTTGGGAACCCTGTGTTGAGAGCTACAGTGATCGATCTTTCCTCAATTGCTGGAAAAGCTCTTCGGCCCCCGGGCGGGTTTTACTTCAAGGCAGTATTCATAAAAATCAACCATCTCTTCAATAAAATCATCATTGTGAGATCTCATTGACCATCTCCATCTGTCAAAATCGATCCCATGTTTCTCAAGCATCATTTGAATAGCCAGTTTCTTTTCATAACCCATTAAAGGGATTGATCTCTTCTGAAGAAATAACAATGTCCTGGTTTTTAAAAGCATTTTGAAAAGCAGTGGCAACAAAATTCTTATCAGTCACTGTTGTACCAGCCATATCCAAACACTACAAGCTTTACAGGCATAAACTAATTTTTGTGAAAGCTACATTTCAATTGTAATGCATGATTAAAATGCAGATGAAGAAAACATTAATTCTGCATCATGAGGTGCTGAAAAGCCATTTGTTTATATGATCTCTAAAGAAGGCAAAGCGGAACTCTTTCCGATCTTCAGCCTTTGTCATCCCATTCGCGTATCTTGATAAATAAAAGGTAAAGATTATCTGATTCAAATTGCTTTGCTTCGGTGTCATTCATTCTTCCACCCTGCTTATCCAATGTGATCTTGCTTGCTTCTGAAAGCTTATTGTAATACTCAGGATATTTAAAGGTGAGATATCTTTTTGCCGGCACATGGCTTTCGACGAGTCTTGCAATTTTCTGAAAAACCCTTTTCACGCAGATACTGACTGCCCCAGGCTTTCATGATCCATCACTCCATAACCGTCCATCTGCTTTGTTTCAAAAACGTGTTCCACATAAATGGCCAACATCATGAAAGAATGCACGCAAGGATCACTTCATCATCATAACCTTCGGCTTTGGCCAGTTGTGCCGCCTGGCACATGTGTTCGATTTGCGAAACGGGCTCTCCAATATAATCAGCAGCACCATAGCTTTCGTACAACGGAAAAATTTCATTAACAACAATCCGGGCCTGGTCAGCATTCATAAAAAATTATTTACCGTAAATAGTTGAAATAGGTTCCATCACAGGATGATCGGGTTTAAAATTAAATCCCAATAAAGCGGCAATAGTGGTAGCAATTTGCCGCTGGTATAAAGTTTCATTTATTTTCATTTCACCGGATGGAGCTAGTGTCAGGCCCGATAGCCGCGATCCATATCTGCCCGGCATCCTTTATTTTTCACCATGATGCTTCCATTCTTCTTTGACGGCATTGCCGCGCCCATGATCGCAGGTAATGATCAATGTGGTTTTGTTTTTATACTCGCGGCATTGACTGAACAGTTCTCCAAAGATCGGCGATCATCGCATCTTCTGCGTGAGCAGCGCCAAGATATTGATCATATAAACCACCGTGGGCAAAATCATCAGTTTCATCAAAAGCGATATACAATACTTTAGGTTTATATGCTTTCAAATATTCCCGGGCTGCAAAATAGGTGAATACGTTCCGGCCTTACTCCCAAAGGTCTTGCAGTAAGAAACTGCATATCGTTGATCAATTTCAATTCCGGGCTCATTAAATTTTAAAGTATCCACATCAGCATTTACGAAAATTCCGCTGCGGGGGCTGTTCAATATATACGGAAACACATCCACGTAGAGAATACTGCCACCTTATCTTTATACTTCGATTGATGATTGATATACTCAAGGAACATTTTCATTTTTATTCCAGATCTTATCATTCGAGTTTACACTATCATCGGGATACCCTGTAAATATTTCGTTGTAACCGGGATAAGAGAACCAATATTTATTTGCATTGTTCACTTTATTTTCCTTCCACCTGTTGCCGTATAACTGACCCTGTGATTGGACCGTATTCCAGAAAAAGGGGAAGAAGTTTTTCTCCTTTCTTCAATCGATGATGTCCAGAATTGTTGTTTTAGTGAAGCTGTGTCATGGACATACGTGCTGTCGTTGATCAGCAAACTGTCGGCACCACCAAAAACCTCTTCCCACCGGAATCCGTCAAGAGTAACAATAATTATATTTTCTGTTTTTGATTGGGCAAATAAGAGAGACAATTGAAACAGAAAATAAAGCTGATAAAAATATTTTTCATACGTGGGTTTTCGATAGGTAGTGCACACGGTTATTCCTCTTAAGTTCATAGCTAGTTAACATACAACCGTGGCATACCTCTCATACCGTTAATGTTTTTAAAGAAGGCGACACTTAGAAAAGAATCGCCGTGAGAAAACTGCTATGCTTGCAAAAAGAAATGATCATTTAAGTATCCACATTATCCCATTAATATCATCATTACCTCCAAATTGAGCGTCGAGGGCCGCTTTGTAATTGGATGAATTGGCTGTTTGTTCTGAACTCAGGATATTTGTACCTCATTGCAATTCTTCCTCCATTCCCGGTACCTGGCCCTGTAGTAAAGGTCGGCACACCTGTTCTTCTATAGGTGAAATAGGATTCGAAATCCTGAATGACGAAACAGGGCAATGTATCTTTCTTTCAAGATCTGTGTAAGAGCCGTGGCATTATCAGCTGAATATTTTACAGAGGCCTGGTTATAGAAATCGCTGAATTCAAAATCTACATTGTACTGGCTATATACCGCAGTAGAACCGGGACTTCCTGATGCAAGAAAATAGGCAGTAAACGATCCTGATTCAGGAATTCCATAGTATGCCATTGAAGCTTGAATGCCTGCTTTGTAATGAGCTTCTGCATCACCTAACGGGCCTGGATGTGATCCAACCACGATTTATAGCTTCAGCAATATTGAACAACAATTCGGGATAACCTATCTGGATGCTTGGTTCACCGGTATATGTTTCGTAATAATGTTTGCGATTGATCAGGGAATATTGACCCGCATTTGCTTTTACATACATTATTCCAAGGTCCTCACCAGGGTCCGCACCTATAAACGCACTAAAATCGGTTGGGCTCGTTCCACCCGGAAACGATCGCTGTTGCAGGTTCAGCAGTGACGTAAACTCTCGGATCATGGGTTTGAGTGAGCAAACTAATGTAAGTCGCGGAGGTGTTATATCTCAAAGCATCAAAACCAAAATTATCCGGGATTCATAGGATACTTGTTAGTAGGATTAACAAATTGAAATACCAGGTTATCATCCATACTTGTCATTATTGGATACTTGTTAGCATCAGCTAAAATAGAGGCGAATTGTTGCTTCGCACTCAGATCAGCATCATCTGATTTTTTACTCAGGTGAACCAGGAGACGTAACCGGAAAGTATTCACCACTTTTCTCCATTTCGATAAATCATTATTAAAATAGAAATCTCCACTGATGGTAGCGTTACTGGCAATTAATTGTGCTAACTCCGTGTTTGCACTGTCAAGCAATGCAAAAGCTTGTTGAAACACGGTCTTCTGAGGATCGTATGTTGGAGTAAGATTCCCGGCTCCCTGTAATGCCTGGGTCACGGGAATATCTCCCATTTCGAGACTCATTTTTGCAAAGAAGTATGCCTTGAAAAATTTTGCCATTGCTTCATACGAATTCACCGCCGGCAAACCGCTTCTTGCTGCTTCTTCAATCATCTTATCAGCATTCTTCAAAGTAGGATAATAATTATCCCCAGGACCAAAAATCATAACGGTTGTTGCCATAGTAATCATAGTTGCACAAAAATATTGAGAAAACCTTTCGCCCGAACCATACGGCGCATCGTACATATCGTACAAAATTTTATTGAACAGCAAAGAAGGCGGCACGCTGGTTGGTTGATTTTCATTCGTACTCAAATCATCGAATGATTTTTACAGCCGGTGCCTGTCGTTGCAAAAATTATTGCGATAAAAAATATATAGAATATCGTTTTCATTTTTTAATTTTTATGATTTCAGAATACAATATTGATATTAAAACCATACCTGGCGTGTAGTGGGTGATTGCAAACCTGTTCCAGCCTGTTTCATAATTATACTGATCAAGGTCTACATCCTTAAACCTCGCATCCTTGTAGAAATAGATCAGGTTACGTCCCACTAAGGAAAGCGTTACTTTGCTGATAAATGATTTTGTTCAAAAGTTTACCAGGCAGATCATAACTGATCGTAACCTCTCTGAGCTTGGCAAACGTTTTACTCATCAGGTTAGACTCATCAATCCCATAGTATTTACTTACATAATCCTGTACCTGGGTAACCTGGGTATTTGGAGCAAACTGGAGATCTTTATAATTGGTAATATTGCCATAATTATCATAATTGATAGCAACACCATTTGAAACAACAACACCTTCTCCAACGTATGCTCCCTTCCAGTTTGGATCGCCTGCATGATCGTTATCCTGTGATCTTGCAGCACCCAGAGCACCTTCAGCCGTTTCAATATTTCTGCCACCACGCATGGTTTTATTGTGCATATAATCGCTGGTGACACCACCCACGTTACCATCAAATTGAAAACCGATGGACAGAGTTTTCCAGGAGAACTTATTGTAAATGCTCCATTGATATTTTCCATTCAGGTATCCAAGAAATTGAGCTTTAGGATTGTTCAGAGGCTTTGCCTGCAGCATCGTTTAATGATCTGGCCATCCTCAGTTCGTACAAATGCACTGGTATATAACGCATCCACCCTGTCACTATAGTATGATCCATTTGGCAAGGTCTTTTTGATCTCTATCAGTAGTATAATAACTGCCATAAATTTGTTGACCAGGTGGCAGTTTCTGTATATCTGTCCTGGAAAGTTGAAATATTTACCAGGACATCCCAGTTAATTCCGTTGGCTGTTTGTATGAGGTCTGCCTGATACTGAAAATTCAAATCCGGTCTTTTAGTTTTTAAAGCGTTTAAGTAATAAGTGGTATAACCGGTAGTTGGAGAAATTGGATTAGGAAGTATTCGTGGTCCGTCTATATATTGAAAATAAGTGGCGCTTAATCCTAACCTGTTCTTTAAAAACTTTATATCAAAACCCAGCCTCATAATTTACGCGGTTGAATGTTTTAATATTGGGATCAACAATAGCGTCAGAATATACAGCGGCAGGCTGATTATTATAAGCTTTTCCGGTTGAATAAACCGGGATCAACGAATAATCAGGACCTCCATAAGGAGATAAATAATTATTACCGTAATCCAGCGGATAATTGTAAATCGGGCTACCTGGATCCTGAGTGTGGATGACCAAATGCAGAAATTGTTGAATAATGGCGCCATGCCAATTGTGGGTTGTGTCGCATCACCATGAACAGCGGCATAAGAAGCCCGTATCTTCAGGAAAGAAATTATATCAGTTAAATGTATATAATCACTGAGATGACAGAAGCCACTGAAACACTTGGGTAAAAATAACTATTGTGATTCTGGGGCAGGGCAGATGATTTATCTACACGGCCGGTTGTGGAAATAGTGGCATACCTACCAAGCGAAGCATCGAGTGAATAATATCCACTACTTACCCGCATGTCTGAAGAAAAACTGTTTGCCTGCACAGGATTCAGAGAATTGCTGAAGCTGTATACACTCGGGTACACTCAGATAATCAGTAGAAGTAAAATTGGAATTATATGAGAACGACCTGATATTTCCACCTACGAATCCTGAGAGGTTCAGAAATTTCTTAATCAGTGTAATCATAATTCAACAAAACCTCTGTATTGTTTTCAAATAAATTCCTATGGTCCTCCCTGTAATCTCCTTTATTTCCTTCCCTGCTATAGGGGTGTGCCGAGTACGGCATTTCTTCAGTTCTCAATAAACCATATGTTGTTACCTGTGTACGTCCTGTTACATTCAGGTGGTCTATTGATCTTAAAGTTTGCAGATACATACACCATAGACATCAGTTTTGTGATGACCTCTCAGCCATTCATTCACCATGAACCAGGGATTATGATATCGCTGATATTCTGCAAAAACAGATTGTGTTCCGATCTTACCAGGTTGCCATTCACCTTTGATATCCGGAGCGAGAACATCCCAGTCAGCGCCTGTCCATACCGAAATATTGATAGATCAAACTGTTTGGTCCATAATCTACGTCAGGAAAGTTTGGAGTGTATTGCCTGTTGTAGTTCAAGTTGGCTTCTATCTTTAATCTTTTTGACGGATTGAAGGAACCATACATATTGAAATTTGAAATGTTCAATTGCATATTGGGAATGATACTCTGCTGGTAAGAGTGCGAAAGAGAAAAACGCAGATTATAATTATCCCTGGAAGCACTTAACGAGATATTATTAGTGGTTTGAAAAACCCGTTCTTAAAAAATTTTCCAGGTTATTTTTTCCGCGGAGCAACCCAGGGCGTTGGTACTATATGAGTTAGTAGTAGCCCCATAAACATATCCTCCGGGAAAGTGACCGGGTATGTTTTCGATGGATCATAAACTCCATCATATTGAGGAAGCAACTGTCCCTGAAATTTTGGACCCCATACATCACTAATCATTATCATTCAGTCCGCCACTACCTTTGCCATCTCCGAAAGCATATAATGCATTTTCGCCAGGACCATATTCTGTTTGTACTCTTGGAAAAGCAAGAGAATCCGTTCGTCTATCGAATTAGTTGAATTGATCTCAGCCGTCCATCACTTACGATTTCTAATTCCTTTTTAGGTTGTGATCAAAAATAGCTCCTGCTTGTGCCCTGCTTCCATATAGTGCTGCGGCAGTGGGGCGCTTTTAATACAGTGATCGATTCAATGTCATCAGGACTTATGTTCCATGTGTCAGAGCTAATAGGGAATTCCATCTACCACGTATAAATTAATTTCATTGCCGCGCAAAAGAACTACTGGTTTTCGCAGCAAGCTCCGCGGAAGGGCCTACCGACAACCCGGCTATCTTACCTGTCAGCCCGGTAACAGGATTCTGGTCCTTGCTTTTACTAGTTCCTCCCCTTTTATTTCCTGTACTGAATAGCCAATTTTTTCAATTCTTTTTTTACGCAAGAGCCGTTACAACTACTTCTGATAAATTTTTTGCATTATGAACCAATGAGATATTCTCTGCCTGCGTGGCCTTTACCTCCAGCAGCAGAAAGCTTATATGGCTAATGACAAGGGTATCCTGGTCTGTTGCCTCGATTGAGAAATTTTCCATTTTGGTTTGTTACAGTTTGCCGGGTAGTACCCTTTACCATCACGGTAGCATCACTGACGGGTTTTGATTTTCATCTAAAATACTTCCACTTACGATCCGTTGCGCCATAACTATGCATGACATCGCAAGTAGGGAAATAAGAAAAACGATCTTTTTTACAACGGGAAAGAAGTTCAAGCAGCATACAATTTTGAATTTTGAATTTTGGTTTTGTCGCAGCATTTGACGTCGCGAAATTCAGCCTGCAATGTGAAGGCAATCTTATGTGCAGATGAACGAATGATTAATGTAAAGTGAAGTTTGTATAAAATTTCAGGCTCGTAACTTTTACGTAATAAACAAATTGTATAAGCGAGGTAATATCTATTTAAAGACGTTTCGAATGAATGCATTATCAAATTCAAGATACGGGTGGCAGGAGTTACGAAACAGGATTCATGATTTTTTGCATTGGAATAGAGAATAAAATATCGCTGTAGCGCCAGCGTAGCTTAAGTTGAAAGTTATCAGCAATTACTAAGTACCAGATAAAAAAGAACCGGCCTGGTACTGAAGACCAGGCCGGCTAAAAACTGCAAGAGAATTCTACCCATCATGCATGGCTAATGCTGAACAAAGAGCAAATTCTGCGAAAGAAGATAAGAACTACCGCAAGATGTGATATCTCTGTTAAGCGCGCAATTACAGTCAAGATTACTTTAGTGTTACTAAATCCGCACCACTATTTATCCATGACCTTACAACATTCTGACCTGCCTGAGTCGTTTAATGAATTCCAACGAAACCCAATGTTATCTTATCATTAATTTTTTGTAGCTTTACAACGTAAGCCTTGTGAAAAAGCACTTTTCAATATTATTGTTTGGCGTTAGCCTAAGCCTTGCATCCCTTAGCTCCTTTTCGCAGAAACTTCAAAAGTACATTTCGATTTTTATGGAGATGCGATCGATCTGCCGTTTGACCTAGGCGACGTTTGTCGATTTTACAGATACACTTAGCGACCAAACTATCCAAACCTTCTATGATAAAGTGAGTGACAGCCATTTCGACCAGGTAGTCAAAGCACTCGTACTTTACAGGCAGCAATATAAATTGGATGACTGGCTCTATTATCAACTGATCAGGAAAACAGCTCAATCTATAAGCCCAAAAGCAAGCAATTATCAACGGTACACTTTATACAAATGGTTCTTCTTGTGCAAATCAGGATATGATGCGATCCTGACAATAAAATCAGACCGGGTGCTTTTTATGTACAAAGTGATGAGCTCATCTATAATATCCCTTACCGGATCAAAAATGGAAAACAATATGTCTGCCTGAACTATCATGATTATGGATCTATTGATTTCACCAACAACACCTTTGATGAAGTAAGAATTTCTGTACCTGAAGCGACAAATGCTTTTTCTTATAAGGTGACCCGCTTGCCAAATTTTAATGCACAAGATTACCAGGAAAAAGACATTCAGTTTACGTACAATGAAAACGAATACCATTTTAAGGTAAAGGTCAATCCACAGGTAAAAACAATTTTTGCCAATTATCCTGTTGTTGATTATGGTACCTATTTTAATATTCCACTGAGCGCTGCCACGTACGGATCATTAATTCCTTCACTCAAAGAAAAGATCAAAAGACTCAGCGTGAAGGAAGGCGTGGATTACCTTATGCATTTTACACGATATGCTTTTTTATTTAAGCCTGATGAAGAAGTTTTTGGCCAGGAAAAAGATTATCCCCTGAACAAACACTTTTATATGAAAATAGCGACTGTGAGGACAGGGCGGGTTTATTTTTACCTGGTGAAAGAGATCTATGACCTTCCGATGATCGTCGTCGAATATCCGAAGCATGTAACCATAGCCGTAAAATTCGATAAACCGTATGGCAATACAATTACCTATAATGGTATAAAGTATTCGATCTGTGAACCCAGTTCTCAAAGGGAAGATTTAAGAATAGGAGAAATGCTTCCGTCTCTCCGGCACACATCCTTTGATGTGCCATATGCTTATACTCCAAAGAATAAATGAAAAAATCGCCTTCATAAAAAAGCGAAACGTGACGTTTCGCCTTTTCATTATTTCAATAGACTTATATACGATCACTTGTTCCAAACGCTCCAGCCAGTAGTCCAATCGGTTGTTGCGTCCAAAGCACCCCTGTAAGCTAACCTTTTCAAAAAATGCGGCACTCAATGTACCAAAATCAAACAGGGCACCGGTTAAAGCCGGAGAACCAGCCGCTGGTTTTAAATTAGGTGCTGCATTATTAAACGGATCTGTCAACATCACAGTAGCTGGATCAGTCACAATAGTTGACTCATAATCACCAGTTGTTAGTGCAGTAATGGATGCAACGTCGTAGGAAGGAATTCCCGGTATTGTTAAACCAGTTTGCACGTCAACCACATTGGTAGTGGCATGAAGAAAGCTATTGTAAAAAGCGCTTGTTCCTCTTAATATAATAGGCAATAGATGAATCTTCCTGTAAGCGCAATCCACCTTTTGGCCACCCATAACTATCGAATTAGCAAGAATAAATTTACAACCCCTTCTCCAGCGCATGCCCCAACCATAATCTGCTGAAGTACCCGCTGCATCATTGGGTCCTATTGCCGTAAAATTTGACAGAACCGGGAACGTTATCGGCGTTCTTGACAATGCAAGACCATTAGCCGGATTTACATTATCTACTTCAAAATTATTTGATACATCACCGGTGGTTCCTTTATTATCCGTAAAATGGGGATCCTTGACAGAAATCGCGAATTGGATCATTCCGCGATAACCATCATCCATGTCAAAATCGTCATCAGCGCAATTATAAGCTATCAAATGTTTGCAATTGACGGTGCCACCAAAAATTCAAAAGCATCATCTAATCCTCTTAACACTTCTACATTGTCAATGGTCGTTCCACTGCCCACTGCATATAAAGACAATCCATTCACCTCATCGCCCGGGTTGACAGCTTTACCCGCATATTCAATTCGAACGTACCGTAAAGTACCGGAACTATGAGCATCATTTGTTCCGCCAAAAGAAGCGTAAGCAGGATCAATACCACCTTCCATCACTGAGTGATTGTTGTTCCCTTTGCCTGCCCAGCTATGATCACACCACCCAGGTCTCCAGGTGCAGGACTGCTTTCATTAGAGGTAAACACAATTGGCGCACTGGAAGTTCCATCGGCTATTATCTTGCGCATCCTTATAAATGACCAGTACACCGGCAGAATCTTTATTGGAAACTATCTTAGTACCTGCTTCAATGGTAAGGGTGGCCCCATCGGTTACATATATATAACCACGAAGACGGAAAACAAAATCTTTCCTCCATGTCTGGCTGGTACGAATCACTCCACGAATATCTATCGTACTTCCAACAGCCGTGTCATTTCCACCGCCTCCGCCGCCTGGAGGTGGCGTGGTTTTGATCATCGCTCTTGCTGCAAGAACATTACAATAACAATAAATGCAGTTAATAATAGGCTCAGTTTATTCATACATGTGGTTTTGAAGTTGCGAAACTATTTTTGCTGTGTTAGGGAATTGTTAACCCCATATTACCAAAATGTTATTTAGCGAAGGCGTAGCGAATACCTAGAGATGTACTCGTACCATATTTATAACTGTTCAAAATTCTGTCCGTTGATGGGTCGTAAGTAGTCTTGGATGGATCAGAGTCATATTTATAATACCATGTATATGCCTGCGCAAAAATGTCACTGACCGTAAGTTTTACTTCAAGCCTGTTGTGCATGAATTTTTTGCTAACCTGGAGATCCAAAACATCTCTCGGTTTTTCAAAAATATTTCTTCCCGCTCCGGCAGTTAAAAGGCTCTGAATTTCAAACGTTGTCCAATTCTGTTATAAAGAATATTGAAAGAAAAATTATCATTATCGGTACTGTAACTGAGTCCCGGCATTTACAAGATAAGGAGACTGGCCCTGCAGCAGGCTATTTATGGTCAGTTGCGAATATTTTACTGAACCGTTTACATAAGCCGCATTGGCATAAAAATAAAGTCTTTCAAAGAAGCTGCTATTAATAAAGTTCAGTTTTTTCTGAATTCCAGTTCAGCTCCATAGACATCGGCACTCTCCGCATTTGTCCAGCTTAAAACATCATTTCCAAGATTGGTTTGCTCAATAGGATCTTTAAAATATTTGTAGAACACGCTGGCAGAAATGATCTCGCCGGCGCTGGGAAACATCTCAAATCTAATGTCCCCGTTTGTGTTTTTACTTCTCACTAACTTATCATTGCCCTGGATAATAAATGCGTTCTCATAATCATAGAAGCGGTAAGTAGCCAATTCTCTGAACTCGGGCCTGTTTACGCTTTGTGAACCGGCCAAGCCTGATGTTTGTTTTATTATTTAATGCATAGGTAAACAGGAAGGATGGCAATACATCGGTATTATCAAGCGTGACCTTGCTTTTTCCCGCTGCAGTTAATTCTTGTTTATATTTTTCAACTCTTGCACCCCAGGTCAATTTTACTTTATCAGAAAATTTGTTATCCAACATTACATAACCCGCGTTCAGCATTCCTTTCCCATCATAATCAGTTGAACTGGCAGGAATATTTCCATAAACAAGACCGTATTGATCGATATTGGCCGGATCAAGCAGTGTATTAAAAGTTGTGCTTTTTTGTTTCATAGATCTTGTCTCCGGTTGGTTTTAGCGAAGCCAATCCGAGGGCGTCTACTTCCACACTGCGCGTACGGTAATAATTAGCCGTTCCAAATTTTAATTTCTGTTGCTGCCCTTTCCATTCAAATTGCTTGGTGACATTAAGATTCGCGCCGTAGATATATTCTGTCAGGTAAAGAATAAATGCGTCCCACATCTTCGATGACCGGCGAATTTATGTTGTTCAATTTTATAGCGTAATCCGTGGTATTGGGGTCTGTCACAAATGTCATGATGCGTTGATCGGGCTGCCAGCGATAAGTTATACCGAAAGGAGGTGTTCCAGTCAATTGTCCAATTCTTTTTCAGGCTGTGCAGACCTTCCAATACAGAACTTCCTACACCGTTCGAAGCTGCTTCTGTGTTCTGGCTTTTATAATCAAAGAAATAACCCTGGTTCACGGTATTGGTACCATTTCTTAAAGCAAACCCATTTACAAAATCATTATTATACAAATTCTTCAATGATATTTTGCTTTTCCCGTACGAATAGGTAACATTTAAAAGGGCAGAAAGTACGCTGCGGGTATCGTAGCCGGTAGTATTGTAATTATAGTTGTGAAAATCATAAGTTTCATATTCATCCCTTAGCCTATCCACCACTCTTCTTCCATAACTGTAATCAACTGAATAAATAAATCCCAATTTATTATCCTTGATCAATTTTGTATTGCCCCCGGTATATGCAATACTGAAATTAGGCTGAACTTATATTGGCCACCTGCTCTCCATAAGTATTCGGGAATTGTTTTGTAATCTCCGATCTTCTGGCCATCGTCTAAGATTAAGATATGCAGAGCCCCTGTTCTTATAATAACCTCCAGGGATCAATCTTTGATTATCGAAGTATCCAAGCCAATCAAGATTTCCGTTAGGATATCCTTTGTAGAAATTTTTAAAAGTAGTTTGCGAATTGTAGGTAAGTTTTACCGAAAGTTCACTCAGACTTTTTGTGGGATAGTCCCTCGTGGTTATTTTGACGGCGCCTCCGGCAAAATCTCCGGGCAGATCGGGCGTAGGTGATTTATAAATAGTGATATTATCAATTAATGAGGATGGAATTATATCAAATGAAAAAGCTTTCTTATCGGGCTCGGTGCTTGGCAACACTGAATTATTCAGGAGCGAAGTATTGTACCGCTCACTAAGACCGCGAATGATCACAAATTTATTATCCTGGATTGAAGTACCACTCACGCGGCGTAAAACCTCACTGGTGGTTCTGTCGGGTGATTTCTTTATAACCTCTGCGAGATATGGCGTCTGAGATAGCTGAACTATTTTTTGTACAGTATATAATGAGGCGGTTGATTCTCTTCTTGCGCTCGTCCTTACAACCACATCGCTAAGTTGAACATTGGCCTTCTGCAAAGAAACAGAAATAAAAAAGTTGTTTTCAGCAGTCTTCAATGCCATTCAATACTTTCGTCTGGTATCCAATACTTGTGATCTTGATTGTATAGCTTTTCCCCTCTCTACATTTAAGAAGAAATTTCCTTCTACGTCTGTCCTTGTAGCACTTTTCTCATTCTCTAAAGTTACCGTTGCGCTAACAACGGGACTTCCCGTCGTTGAGTCTGTAACTTTTCCCGAAATTTTTGTGTTTTTATTTTGAGCTAATAACAGAGCTGAAAAAGGCATAAAAAACAGCAGGTAAATATTTTTCACAATGTAAGTTTAGGCAAAGGAATAGGCCGGAGATTAACGGAATGTTACTCCCAGGTTAAGGAATTATGACCTGAATGTTACGGGAATATTAAGAAAATCAGAATCTGAACTGGAAACGAGAGGGTGAAGACATTGTCTTCCAGGTCAACCGCATAACCTGGCAGAAGCGTTGATTCGTTTTTTACGAATTCATAATAGGCAATTGCCTTTACGTGGTCATTAAAATAATAAAGCATACCCAACGCCTAAAGTTGAATATTTTATGTCTGCAGGCGTGAGGTTGGTTCCTGTTTCACCTATTTCATCCTTTGAAACTTTTGTATTTGGGTCATACCAATCATACTTTAACAATAGTTGGTGATGTGTATTAACTATGTTTTGGAGAAAATAAAGAAAGCACCATTAAAATGTCTTCGGTACACAGGCCCTGGCGGTGATATACCCGGGTTTACAGTTGTAGCATAGCTGCGCCGGGTTGTTGCCCCTGCCAGTACTCTGCTCTCCATTCTGTTTGCCCCCATTTATGCCTGATAAACAATTTGTATGTCTGCTCCATAATAATGTCTTGGAGCAATTTCTCCGACATTGTTCAAAGAAGAATCAAGTAAAAAAGTTTTATCGCCATTCGATGTTCCCATTTCGTACACATACTTTGAGTCCTGCCGCCATCCACCATAGAGCAAAGACAGGCCTCCGCTTAGTAGAAAATTTATGTAAAGGAATTGGCTTCACGGTCAACCTGCTTATAAAATCTTTATGACTGTCGAAATCTGTAATTCCGGACAACCCCTGCCCGTTAAATAATCCTGCGTCCAATTTTATAAACTTATTTTTTGCGGAACGACGCAAAGGCTCGTAACTGATCATTGCTCCAATATCCCGCTCTGTTGGCATCAAAGTCTGGGACATTCTTCCCCTTTCAGGTGTTTCACGATAGGCGGATGAAAGATTTACTTCAAACCCAAAGGTCGCGCAAACAGGCCGGCCGTGAATGAAAAATTGTGACCTTTGGTTTCATAGAGCCGCATAAACATATCCCTTACATTTACTCCCCGCTCCGTAGCGTCAACCTGGAATGTAAACAAGGCCTTGGGGTATCTGTCGCTTGTTGTAAGTAAGTAATCAAGTTTTACTCTTGCCCTTCTTAGCATGAAACGGCTTTTTGAGTGAGGAGCAAAATCTCCCCCACTAAATGTCTTAGCTCCTTCGGTATCAACAAATTGAAACTGGGGCTGTATATAGCCTGAAAACTGGAGATTTTCAAACCGCTTTAACAACGGGCGTACCGTGTCATTTAAATATAAAAGAGACGAATCAAGATCAGAGAGGTAGCGTTGAGAGTAACAGAAAATAATTAACTGAAAGAAACCAGAAACAAAAGCAGTCTCCTAAAAATTTTATTTATCATTATAGGGTTTTTGAAAACCAGGCTTCAAGGGCTGCAATTTAAAAGCACTTCTGAATATGAAAAGAATGTTATCAAATCATTTCCCCTGTATTATTTCTATATTAATTTATTATTAATTCTCCCCTGCCACTGATATGCCCAATAGCCAAACCGTAACTTCGCTGCCAACAAATTTTAACTCTATGGCAGTTAATTCATTTATGAAGATATTTTTACCAAAAAGCAAGGTGTTCTACGACCTGTTTGAAAAAGTATCTAATAACGTGGCAATAATGGGAACCAAACTTAAACATGTGGTTGAAGAACCGGATTTTGACAAACGGGCCGCATTGATATCGCAACTGGAAGATTTGGAACACGATAACGATGAATTGACTCACAGGGTATTCACAGAATTAGGACGCAATTTCATTACTCCTTTTGACCGCGAGGACATACATTACCTGGCCTCTGCCCTGGATGACATTGCCGACTACATTTATGCATCGGCCAAAAAAATAAACTTTTACCGGGTCAACCCTAATGACAGCGGTTTACAAAAGTTGGCGGATATGATAGAACAGAGCGCTTCACAAGTAAAAATTGCTGTAGGCGAATTGAGGGATATGAAGAATATGCGACAAATGACTAGAAGCACTGGTAAAGATCAATAGCATTGAAAACCAGGCCGATGATATTTTTGATATGAGTATAGAAAGACTTTTTGCCACCGAGGCTGATGCCAAAGAAGTAATCAAAAAGAGGGAGATCTACCAGGCAATGGAGATCGTTACCGATAAATGTGAAGATGCCAGCAATGTGATCGAATCTATTATTATTAAATACGCTTAAGAATGATCTACTATGAAAATGGCTGATCCCATTTTCAAATTTTCAAACTATCTCCATGAGCTTTTTGATAGTAATTATTATACTGGCGCTGGTTTTCGACTATATAAATGGATTTCATGATGCTGCCAATTCAATTGCCACTGTAGTTTCCACAAAAGTGCTTACTCCCTTCCAGGCAGTGCTTTGGGCTGCCTTATTCAACTTTGTAGCCTTTTTCATTTTTAAAGATCATGGTGTTGCCAACACGATTTCTAAAACTGTAAAAAGTGAATTCATCACTTTGCCAGTTGTGTTCGCAGGATTAATTGCAGCTATAGCCTGGAATTTACTTACCTGGTGGTTTGGTATTCCTTCATCATCTTCTCATACACTAATCGGAGGGTTTGCTGGTGCGGGCATTGCTCATGCAGGTACATTTGCAGCAGTCGAAGCGGACCCGATTATTAAAACGGCCAGTTTTATTTTCCTTGCACCGCTGATAGGTATGATCGTAGCCTTTATTATTTCTTTGTGGTTTATTCACGCCTTTCAAAAGGAATTCTTCCAAAATTGCTTTCAATTGCTGTCATTGTTTTCGTAATTGTTTTTCTATACTTCAGCCTTGAGCTTGATCCCAGCCAAATTGAAGTCACATTACGAATCTTATATTCTAAAGGTCATTTTCTTTTCAAAAAATTTCAAGTGGATCTTATTGGGACTGATCCTGATCATCATAGCTATCTTTACTCTTTACCTCAGCAATCTTAATGCAAATCGTGCGAATAAATGGTTCAAGAGGTTGCAATTGGTTTCATCAGCCACATTTAGTATTGGTCACGGTGGTAATGATGCGCAAAAAGTAATGGGCATTATCACTGCTGCTTTGATTGCAAATGGCACTATTCAATAAATTTGAACAAATGCCAATATGGGTTCCCCTTGCCTGTTATACTGCCATTGCACTTGGAACGATGAGTGGGGGTTGGAAAATCATTAAAACGATGGGTACAAGAATTACAAAAGTTACTCCCTTTGAAGGTGTGGCGGCCGAAACTGCCGGTGCCATCACTTTATTTGTAACAGAAAATTTGAAAATCCCTGTAAGCACTACACATACTATCACGGGTGCCATTATAGGTGTGGGAGCCACCAAACGTCTATCGGCCGTGCGGTGGGGAGTTACTAGTAAATCTTTTGTGGGCCTGGATACTTAACGATCCCTGTGAGCGGATTGTTAGCGGCAGGCGTATATTCGATCGTCCGCTTATTCCTTTGAAAGTTTTTCAGCATTTTTGCAGCTAATAAGTAAGGCATGGCTAAAATTTTAGTTACCGGCGGATGTGGCTATATTGGCTCACATACACTCGTGGATCTCACCGAGCATGGATATGACGTTATTTCGGTTGATAATAACAAGCGGTCAAATCCAATCGTTTTAGACGGTGTGGAAAAAATAACGAGGAAAAAATCAAGAATTACAAGGTTGACCTTTGCAATTATGATGACACATTTGCCATCTTCCAGGAAAATGAAGACATCGAAGGGATCATACATTTTGCCGCTTATAAATCAGTCGGTGAATCCGTCGAGAGACCCCTGATGTATTTTGAAAATAATCTTACTTTCTCTCATTAATGTTTTAAAATGTGTACAGGAGTTTGAGATCCCATGGTTTGTCTTTTCATCGTCATGTACTGTTTATGGAAATCCGGACGAAATTCCTGTAACTGAAAATACGATACCCAAGCCTGCTTCATCACCCTATGGATACACAAAACAAATGGGAGAGCAGATTGTAAATGAGTTTGCAAAGTCAGCCGGCACCCAATGTATTTTGCTAAGATATTTTAATCCCGTTGGAGCTCATCCTTCTACTTTGATAGGTGAACTGCCTATTGGCCGGCCTGAAAATTTAGTACCTGCTATTACACAAACAGCAATCGGAAAAATAAAAAAATGTTTGTGCATGGAAACGATTATCCTACCCGCGATGGAAGTTGTTTACGTGATTATATTCACGTTTGCGATATTGCTCACGCCCATACTCTTGCTATTAAATATTTGGAAAAGGAAAAAACTGATCTGCTTTGTGAAGTGTTTAACCTGGGAACAGGCAATGGAGTTACTGTGTTAGAAGCGATCCATTCTTTTGAAAAAGTAAGTGGTGTGAAATTAAATTATGAGATTGGTCCAAGGCGAGCGGGAGATATTATTGCCATTTATGCCAACAACGATCTTGCAAAAAAAGTATTGGGATGGCAACCCAAATACTCGCTGGATGATATGATGTCAACTGCGTGGAAATGGGAACAGCGGCTGAAAGCAGATGATAAGATTTTTACAAGTCAACCCCGGTGAATTAAACTAAAATGCCCGGTGATCCAGGTTTTGCTAACTTAAGTTTCCACTACATTTGCCACTAATTTTCAATTATGTTAAAAGATATACAGTCAACAGGGAATAAAGATACAAGAAGCGGATTTGGTGATGGGATTGTGGAAGTAGCCAGGAAAAACTCAAATATTGTCGCACTTACTGCTGACCTTGCCGGTTCATTGAAATTGAATCAATTCATTAAAGAATTTCCTGACCGTTATATTCAATGTGGCATTGCAGAAGCAAATATGATGGGCATTGCTGCAGGAATGACTATCGGTGGAAAAATTCCTTATACAACCACACTTTGCTAATTTTTCCACGGGTCGTGTGTATGACCAGATACGACAAAGTATTGCTTATAGTGGAAAGAATGTAAAAATATGTGCCTCGCATGCGGGATTACTTTAGGTGAAGACGGAGCTACTCACCAGATACTTGAAGATATTGGCTTGATGAAAATGTTGCCTGGCATGACAGTGATTGTTCCCTGCGATTATAATCAAACAAAAGCAGCAACAATCGCGATAGCGGATCATGTAGGTCCTGTTTACCTGCGATTTGGTCGACCGGTATGGCCGATCTTTACAGATGCAAATTCAAGATTTTGAAATCGGAAAAGCACAAATTTTTCAGTGAAGGAACTGATGTTTCATATTTTTGCTGCGGTCATATGGTTTGGAATGCCATACAGGCAGGAATTATATTACTGGAAAAAGGAATCAGCGTTGAAGTAATAAATATTCATACAATAAAACCTGTTGGATGAAGGACTGCAGTAGTTAGTTCGCTTAAAAAGACGAATGCGCCGTTACTGCTGGAGGAGCATAATATAATTGGTAGGATTGGGGGATGCAATTGCTCAATGTAGCCGCAAAGATATTTTCCCAGTCCGATTGAATATGTGGGAACCAAGGATACATTTGGCGAAAGCGGAACACCTAAAGAGCTTTTGAAAAATACGGCTTGGACGTTCCTGATATTGTTGCAGCAGCAGAAAAAGTATTGAATAGCAAAAAGGAATGGGTAAAGTTTGTTGTTAATAACTGCGGCAGGTTCTTTAAAAAGATGAACCTGCTTTTTGTTTAACTATACCATTACATGATAATGCTGAGTGAAGTGAATGGAAATAGAATAAATTGTAAAAACATGAAACTGGATTTAAAATAAGATTATACAAACAAACCCATTCGAAACAACCAATATTCTAAACTTATTAAAGCCGAGTCATGTCTTCCACTACAAGTGATACAGAATTATTGGTTCAGTTTCGCAACCCGGTTAACCAAGGAAAAGGCGTTTACAAGCATCATTAAAAAATACCAGGAAAAATTATATTGGCATGTACGCCGTATGGTGGTCGACCACGAAGATGCGAATGATGTATTGCAAAATGTTTTGATCAGGGTTTGGAATGGGCTTGAAAATTTCAGAGAGGATAGCCAACTTATATACCTGGCTGTACCGGATGGCTACAAATGAGTGCCTGACTTATATTGAACAGCAGAAAAAAAGGATCGCTGTTCCACTTGACGAAACGGAAAGTGGGCTGAGCAACAAGATAAAGGCAGATCAGTCATTTTGATGCTAATCGACTGGAATGGAAGCTACAATTGGCGATACAACAACTACCTGAAAAGCAGAGAATAGTATTTAACCTCAGGTATTATGATGAAATGCCATACGAAGAGATGAGTAGGGTGTTGGAAACAAGTGAGGGGAGCATTGAAAGCCAGCTATCACCATGCGGTCAAAAAATTGAGGATTACATCAAAAATCATTAAACTTTACAGTTTGGGGAGCGTCTCAAATACGTTAAAATGGCAAAATAAAGGATATCATACAAGAGCTCAGCGATTTAGGAAGCAATTTGCAGGGTAATACTTCCAAAAATATCTATTCGGTTCCCATCGGATATTTTGAAGAGTTTTCTGAACAAATGTTGGGTCTGATAAAGGCTAATGAAAGCCTGACCTGGCTATCTTCCTTTCCTAAAGAAATGCCTTTCAATGTTCCTGGACGGGTATTTTAATGAATTGGATGAAAAAATCATGGAAATCATCCGCAGGCATCCTGATTATCAGACCAGCAGGGAAGAGTTGGAATCCGTTTCTCCATTACTGAGCAGTATAAGTAAAAGGCCCGTTTACTCCGTACCCAAAGGATATTTTGAAAATTTTAAGCCTGGAGTTGAAGAAAAAAAGAGACAAAGGTTGTGTTTCAATTACAGGCCGGAAATGGCTCAGGTACGCCGCGGCAGCAATTATCGTTGGTGTGATTTTTGATGGCTGGATTAATTGCATTTAACAATAATAACAAGGATTCATGCCGGCAAGACCCTGGCAAAATTTGAGAAGGAGGTAAAGAAAATCAACGATGTAAAGAGCACCGACACTCTTATTGATTTCATGGATGCCGGTCTAAATGAAAGGGAACTGGCGAGTAATCAAAAAAGCATTAAAACTGATGATGTACAACAACTGTTAAAGGATATATCAATTGATGAATTAAAGGATTTTAATGAAGAATCAAAGGATATATAGAGGATGTAATGATGACAAATTAGACTCAGCAATGAAAAACTATTTTATCATATTGATCTTATTTTTTACTGGTCTTGCTGGTTATGCCCAGGAGGAAGGAGATGATAAAGGAGGCAAGATCAGGGATCGTATGAACGAATATATCCAGGACAGGCTTGGGCTTTCAAAAGAGAGGCTGAAAAATTTTCTCCTGTTTTTTAAGATATTTCCACGAATTCAGACAAATTCGCGTTGAAAACAGAACGGATAATCTTGTCTTAAAACAAAGATCATTGATCTGCGCATTCGTTACAGGAATGAATTCAGACAGATCATGGATGAACCCAGAGCTAATAAAGTTTTCGTTTACGAAGATGAATTTCGCCGAAAAGCCATTCAAATGTTGGAAACCCGCAGAGATCGTTTGGGGAAAAAACGCTTCAAAGGAACCAGTCGCTGTTGCAATAAAGATAATTTCTTATATCTTTGAACCTGGTGTTTTTCATAGGTTAGCAACGGCCGGCTCTTTCCAGGGCGGGCCTTTTAATTGCAGATCTACGATTATGATTGTAGATTTTCCCTCCTTAATTATTCGAGAAAAATTTTGATTATAAATCCAAATCGAAAATCTGCAATCCTAAAATTTCATTATCGGGTTTTTGACATCATGATAAAATAAAAATGTCCAATGTTCTTTTTGTCCATGTTCCCACCAAAATTTTCTTAGCTCCATAGCTTTTTTCCATTGTGATCATATTTTGCAACAAAGCGATGTTTCATCTGCTGTAACTGTCGAGGCATCATCACCACCAAAAAAATCGTCTCTCCTTCATTGATCCAAAATACCTGGTGGTAAGGAGAATGGGCGCCGGTAACTTCATAAGAAATATGATCATCGATCATTCCTTTATCATCTTTCAGCAATACAATTTGCGAAGACTGTTTCAATATTTGTAATTCATCAGGAATAAAGAGGGAAATCCTTTTTCAAAAGCAAAATTTAATTCTCTCTCCTGGATGTAATAGTTTGCATTGGGAAAACTCAGTCTACGTGAATGACCAGGAATTTCTTCGCTCACTCCACCTGAATGATCTTTATGCAAATGCGAAAGCAAAACTTTTGTCACTCGCGAAGGATCAATACCACAATTCACCAAATTTTGATGTAATTGTAGTATCCCATTGGTCTTAAATCCCAATCCTGTATCAAGTAACAAGACTTCATCTGAAGTAGTAATTACAAAGGGTTGTATCTCTACAAGCAAACTTCCGGATGGCCTGTTCTGTAATTGATGCTCCTGTTCATTAAATGGAACAAATAATTTGGTTTTGTCAACTGTAAACGTTCCTTCGCTAAGAGGGGATGATTTTCATAAATCCCAAAAATACAAAATCGAAAATCTCATTGTGATCCTAGATTTTGTTTCTTGTGATTCTATCTTAATACCATTTGCCTGTCGGCATCCAGCCGAATAAGAATAAAAGCAAAATCGTGAAGGTGAGAAGGGAAGTTCCTCCATAACTGATAAATGGCAATGGAATACCGATCACAGGGGCAAGCCCCACGGTCATCCCTATATTGATCACCAAATGAAAGAAAAATACTGCAGCTACTCCATAGGCATAACATCGGCTGAAAACGCTTCTTTGTCGTTCCGCCATCGCTACTATTCTAAACAGCAAAAGCAGGTAGATCCCCAGCAATAAAATACTGCCGACAAAACCGAATCCTTCTCCAATGGTATCAAAAATAAAATCCGTTCTTTGTTCCGGTACAAAACCATACCGGGTTTGTGTACTCTTCAATAATCCTTTCCGGTAAGACCTCCACTGCCGATGGCAATTTTTGACTGCTTTACATTATAGTCAGTATCTTTTTTCTTTGTCGCTTGTGTTGTTTCTTTCCGGTGTGCAGCTACATACTCAGCTGGTATCTCCTTACCTACAGTGCTGTAGATACGTTCGACCTGGTACAACTTTAATACATGCTTGAATGCAAAAGGAACGCCGAATCGCTGTACTCCTACACAAACTAACCAAAGCAGGACCACATTAAATAAAATATATCTCCTGCGCCTGATCTGTCTCCACGAGAAAAAGATGACCATTAAAGCGATCCCGGTGAGTATGAGAGCCAGTGTATTTTTTTCGACCAGCAAAGTTGCCACCACCAATGCTGCTAATGAAAAGCCAATCACAAGAATTGTAGACGGCAGTCCTTCTCTGTACATAACAATAAAAAATGAAAAATATACAAGTGCTAAACCCGTCTCGCTTTGCATTAGAGTTAATACAGCCGGAAACAAGACAATGGCAGCTGCAATTAATTGTGATCTTGTTGTTCCAAATTCAGTATCCGATCGTGAAAGATATTTTGCCAGCGCCAGACATACGCAGATCTTGCAAAACTCTGCAGGTTGAAATTGAAATCCACCAAAACGAATAATCGATTCTGTTCCTTTTACGCTGGAATGAAAAGGAAACACAAGCAGCAATAAAAAATTCCGAATGCATACCAAATATTAGCCGTCGCTGTAAAAAACTTACTGTCGGTTAATAAAATAAAACCCCAATGATGGCTGATGCAATAAAAAAATAAAATTGCTTGCTGTAATCAGTTTTAAACCCGAGAAAACTCTGAACAATTGGCTCTCCTTCTTTATAAGTAACCGCAAATATTGCAGTAATACCAACCACGACTAATATTAAATACATCCACGCTAAGCTCCAATCAACTCCTTTTGATATTGCCGGGTTTTTCTCGTTCATGAAGGCACAGAATGATTTTTCTTTCTTAAATTTTTATCGTCGATAATTACCATGTACTGAATACCCGATCTCTTTTTAGCAGGTAAAGGTGATTTTTCCAGGGAATGAATGGCACTTCAGTTTTTGATAAGTATACTTATCAATGTAGCTGCTGTCTTTTTGTCATCTTAAACCATTCATAAGCACGAACGGAGTCAGCTTTGTATTGTTCCCTCGTAAGATAAGAAGGCATCAGGTTAGCAGCAGCAATTCTGTCGACTTCCTTCCGGCGATCTTCCCTCAATGAATCTGTCAGGTATTTTTCAATCAACAGGTATGCCATTGGACCAGCCCAGGTGGAACCGAAACCGCCGTTTTCAATGATCACCGAGATGGCTATTTTCGGATCTTCTCTTGGTGCAAAACAAACAAACAAAGAATGGTCTTTTAATTCGACAACTTTTTTATCCAGTACTCTTTTATTTTGAGCCGTGCCCGTTTTAGCACAAACATTTATTCCCGGAATTTTTGTGATCGCTTTTGCTGTCCCTATTTCTGTAACGTCTTGCATTCCGCTAATCACCGTTTCGTAAGCGGTATCGGAAATATGGGTAAGCACATTATGTCTTTTTCTGAATTTATCTACCAGCGCTGTGTCATCATCATTTTCATCATCAATTGATCTTACAAAATGCGGAAGATAATAATATCCCTTGTTGGCAACAATGCAGATACCATTCGCGATTTGCATGGGAGTGACCAGCATTTTATCCTGGCCAATACCCAAACCTCCGCCCGTCATCGTACACGAGTTCCATTGCCCTCTATACTCTTTATCATAAGCTGTAGTGTCAGGAATGTTTCCACCATTTTCATTAGGAATATCAACGCCTAATTTATGACCATAGCCAAATGCAGTACAATATTCCTTCCATTTTGTTAATCCAATTCTTGGATTATGATACTTTGGATTATCAATTGTCTTTCGAATAGTGCTGCTAAAAAAAGCATTGCAGGAGTGAGCGACCGCTAATCGAAGATTGGCAGCATGCCCTGCCCAATTTTCAAGACATTTTACAGGGCGTGTACATTCTAAATAGGCACCATGACAGGGATAACCGCTGGAAGGTGTGATCACTCCCTCATCTAATCCTATCAATGCTCCCAGTGGTTTATAAGTAGAACCGGCAGGATATTGTCCTTTAATAGCACGATTGTAAAGAGGCGTACTTACATCCAGCAACATCTTACTGTAATTTTTTGTTTGGATGAACCTGTGAGATCATTCGGATTATAATCAGGGGCGGACGCCATCGCTAAAATGCCTCCTGTCTTTGGTTCAATGGCAACAATAGCTCCTACTTTATTTGTCAATAATTTTTCTGCTAATTGCTGGAGTTCGACATCAAGGTAAGTCCTGAGATTCCTTCCCGCCACTGCGGCCGTATCAAAATTCCATTTTGATAATGACCTACCAGCCTGTTGAAATTATCTTTTATCCATAATTCTGTTCCTTTCTGCCCGCGCAATACTCTTTCATAGTATTGCTCCAAACCTGTTCGGCCCGCATAGTCACCGGATTCATAAAATCCATTCGACCTGTTAATAATGGATGTATCTACTTCATTAATATAGCCGAGTATATGTGCTGCTGCATTAAAAGGATATAATCTCACGGGTCTTGGTTGAAGAAAAAACCCATTACTAAACCGCCACATATTTTCTTCCATTCTTGCATATTTCTGTGGAGTCAGCAATTCCTCAAATACAGAAGGGCGAAATGCCTTATTTTTATAATGGCGACCTTAATTCTTCTCCTGAATTCGGCGGTGTCAATTTCCATGAGTTGACAAAAATAGCCCGTGTCAATTGCTTTAACTTCTGAGGGCGTGACCATCAGGTCATACATCAGTATATTATTCAGAATTGCTTTATTCTTCCTGTCAAAAATGATACCCCTGGATGGATAGATCCGTTTGGCAAAAATGGCATTGATATCAGCCTGCCTTTTATATTCACGGGAGACAACCTGCAAATGAAATAGCTGTGCGATCAGCACTATAAAGGATGCTAAAAAATTGCGCGGACAATGCGGCTCCTCGATTGGTTAAACACAGGCATAGATCAAAGAAGGGAAAAATACACAGTAAGAAATTTTTTTCAAAGCTACAATGCAAAAATTTTTTACGCTATTTAAAAAAAATTTATGAAGACTTTTTACGCAGTATTTGTTCTGTACCTCATTTTTCTTGGGGAATAAAAAGCTCTGTCACAAAGATGAGCAAAAGGCTTATCCCTGTCGTGGCAACAAGTTTGATCAGAAAAGTTAGCAGACTTCCAAAGGATAGCCATTCCAGGAAAAGCGTATATCCGTGATGAAAAATGGTAAGTATCAGAACATATATCCCATAAGGTGTCCACCCCAGTGTGCCGGGGTGAGGGCTCTTTATAGTTAAATTCAGTGCTATCTTTTGGCAACAACAGATTGACGACAAAAGGGCGGATATAAGCGATCAGCAAACAGGCCGCTGCATGAAGTCCGGGAGTCTGGGTAAAATAATCCAGTGAAAGGCCTGTTATAAAACCGATCACCAACAACCAGAATCTTGGAGTAGCAAACGGAAGCCAGAGAATGAAAAGATAATATAAATAAGGAGTGATGAAACGATGCAGGTGAGGCACTTTAAACAAAACATAACACTTGTACCAGTATAAAAACAGTAAAGCGAAGAATATTTTTAACGAGGTCGCTCATTTAGCTTTTTTACTTCATCAATTTTTTACGGGTTTCTTTATCCAGCTTTTCCTGCTCGTCTGCCTGCAGATTTTCTACTACAAAAACATGCTGAAGGTTTTGAAAATTGGCAGCCGTTTTTATTTGCAGTACATAAAAGCTGCTTGAATTATCCTTTATAATGGAAGCCACCCTTCCGATCATTCTCAACGGAGGAAAGCTTAGCGAATAAGTTCCGGTCAAAACGGTATCTCCTTTGGCGATCGAGTCACTCTTTGGAATACCCGTCATTGTAAGATATAAAGGGCTTCTTCTCCGTCCCAGCTTATTGTTCCTGCATTTCCACTTCGCTTCATAATTGCATTTACATTATTCTTTACATGAAGAAGACTCATGACCTGGCTAAAATTGTCACTGGTATTTACAACAATACCCACAAGGCTAAGGTCAGAATTAAGTACTGCCATGTTATCCCTGATGCCTTGTTTTGAACCCCTGTTTATTTGTACATAGTTTCTTTCAGCATTTACCGAATTGCTTACCACTTCAGCATCACGCCATACATACCGCGCGGCGATGACCAAGTGTATCATACGGTATCGTATCCTGAACAAACTGCGTTGCTGTATCGGATTTAGAAAATTAGTCTTTAATAAATTGATCAATGAATCATTTACATGTTGGATACGATCGCTTTCCTGTTTAAGATGAAAATACTGATCAACGTTCGCATACTTGGAGTTCATCCAGCCTGTTAATTCGCTGGCAACTCCCAAACCCACCGCCCGATGGTATCGTATTATACCGGGAATAAAAACGATAATGCTAAGACCTGGAAAGTCCCAGAGAACGCAAAAGTGAAGTAACGACCAATGAAAAGAAAGATATTACACGCATACCCCTGCTCCTCTATGGGGGAACTTAGATTTAAAAAGGTTTTTATTGTGATCCTATTCGCTAAAGCGTTGTGAAAACAATACAGTAAGCGGCCTGAATTTGTCGAGGTTAGAATTACCAGAACCCCGAAGTGAGTGTCAAGGACTCCTTCGGAGACACAACAGAAGTTGACCGTGAGACAACGCCGCTGACTTCATAATCCAAGATCTACTCCAGAGTAAGCGACAAAATTTTAATGTTTGATTGACCTAAGTTTCTCCGCCATAGGCGGAGAACAGTGCAGCTTCTATCTCATAACAAACGGGTACCTGTCATAATTTTTCAAGGGCGATGCCGGTACTCTCCTTCTACACTTTCAAGAGGGTCATCGGCTACATGCACAGGCAATTTAATTTTTTGACTCAGCCTTTTATCAAGTCCTCTTAACAAGGCACCACCGCCTGTGAGGTATAGACCGCGTCGGTAAATGTCGGCAGCCAATTCCGGTGGTGTTTGTTCCAGCGCTTTCAAAATAGCTTCTTCGATCTTGAAAATGCTTTTATCCAAGAGCTTCGGCAATCTCCTGGAAACTTACCATGATCTGTTTTGGAGATGCCCGTTACAAGATCGCGGCCATTTACAGGAATGTCGTGCTGGCGGGCTGTCCGAGGTCCTTCATGGCCGCACCTATCTGTATCTTTATTTGTTCAGCTGTACGCTCACCGATCAGTAGCTATGATACCGACGCAGAGCTTCCATAATATCGGCAATGGCAAATTCGTCCCCGGCTATGCGGGTTGACTGATCACAGACAATGCCTGCAAGCGCAATGACTGTAATGCCCGT
>ERZ1370068.4161-contig-3249_pt1 | contig 40158 bp, 47 predicted proteins | sample MGYA00561227_ERZ1370068 | MGnify/ENA primary metagenome ERZ1370068 (study PRJEB38410, sample SAMEA6850437) | metagenome | study: Metagenomic assessment of the ecological functions of the soil: analysis of the soil microbiota associated with the... | reverse complement strand
CTGGCAGGCGGTGTTCAGCGCGATGGCGTGCTACCGCATCACCTCGCCGACGCAGCAGCGTGACCTGGCCGCCGCAGCAGCGGCGCTGGCCGACGACACGGGCTTCCCGCTGCTGGTCGACCTGCGCCCCGGGCTCGTGATCATCGACAGCGGTAAGGACCAGTGGGAGGACGACGCCCACGGCCTCGAGCTCGACTTCACCGACCTCGCCGGAAACCTCCAGACCGCTGCCCGCGAACTCGGGGCCACTGCGGATCCAGGGCTGCCGCGCTTCGCTCAGCTCTTCCTCGACGCCGCCGACGTCGCCGCGGTCCGCGCGTTCTGGGTCGCCGCACTCGGATACACCCACGACCGGCGAGCCGGGGTCAGCGACATCCACGATCCGCGGCGGCTGAACCCGGTGCTGGTGTTCCAAGAGCTCGACGCTTCGGAGACGGAGCGGCGCCGGCAGCGCAACCGCATCCACTTCGAGCTCGCGGTGCCGTCGGACCTCGCGCAGACGCGCCTCGCCACGACCGTCGCAGCCGGTGGCCGGCTCCTTGACGAGTCGGAGGATCGCTGGCGGGTCGCCGACCCCGAAGGCAACGAAATGGTGATCGTCAGTGTGGTGGATGATCCGGGTCGCCGCGCCCAGCCCTGACCCGGTGTCAACGTCGAGACCTGCCAGCCACCCACTCGAGCTCGGCACTCTGCGCTCGTCTCCTCAGCGTTTGACTCTCGCACGCCCCTCTACGGGGCGCCAATCGCCAAACGCATCGAGAACTGCTGATTCGCATCGAGGATTCCCCGGTCGGGGGAAGCAACGCGAACAGGTCGTCGGAACAGGCAAAGCGGGTATCGCAAAGCCGGATGCGGTCGGGAGACATCAGGAACGCTGTCGAACGCCACCCTCCGCGGTGAGAGTCCGTGGCCACGGCAACAGTCTGTCGACACGCCATGGCACGTAACTGCCGGTGATGCCCGGCAGTCGTGGAACACTTCTCTGATGACTACTCGCGAAGATCTACAGGCGGTGCAGGAACCGCTGAAGCAGCGTTACCGAGACGAGCCAGGTGAGGCGCTGATCACCCTCAGCGCATCGGGTGTGCTGGGCGAGGGGGTGACGTGCGCTCGGTCTCCACCGGACGAGCGATCGCCGAGGCGGGCCTTCATCCGGAAGGCCGGTGGGGACGGTCTGTCGTTGTGTTCGCACATGCTGCTCGGCTTCGTCGCCTGTGCCGCGTCACGCTGCGGGCGGTGGCAACGTCGATCGATGTACCGGTACGCCGGTCGCGCCGTCGCGTGTGAAGGTGACCTCGATCTTCGCGGACACTGTCGGTGGTCATGATGCACCGGTCGGATTCTCGGCGATCCGACTGCGGTTCGAGCTCGACACCGACGCCACCGAGGAGCAACTCGACACACTGATCCGACTCACCGAACGATTCTGTGTGGTGTTGCAGACGATCCGAACATCGCCCGACATCGCCGTCGGCCGAGCCGCTCTCTGGGCTTCTCTACTACGAACCTGGCGGCTTGGTCTGGCGCCCTCGGCATGATTCGAACATGCGACACACGGTTCCGGAAACCGATGCTCTATCCCCTGAGCTACGAGGGCGGGATGCCAGCGAGGATAGCGACGAACCCGCATCGCCACGCGCAAGGCGCAGCGAATACCGGCATGTCGAACGAATCGCGCACGAGTACCGATCGACTCTTCATGGCTGATCCCTCGTCATCGTCGCCGACCTGCTGGCACCGGCGTTCGCCACGGTCGCCGGCGGCGACGGCGGATGTCGATCCGGTGGTGCGGCCCAGCGATCGTGCCGACGCCCAGGCCAACGGCGCTCGCGCTGGCCAAGCAGCTCGGCCGCAAGCCGCGCGATGTGCGCCGACGACGTCGTCGCCGCCGCCGATCTCGCCGGCAAGGCGACGCTCGAAGTCGCCGGGCCCGGCTTCATCAACGTCACGTTCGACGACGGCGTTCCTGGCAGCAACTCCGCTCGCTGCGCACGCCGACGATCGCCTCGGCGTTCGGCATGGCGTCGACCGCCGGAGCGCGTCGTCGTCGACTACTCGGCGCCCAACATCGCCAAGGAGATGCACATCGGCCACCTGCGCACCACGGTGATCGGCGACGCTCTGGTGCGCATGCTCGAAGTTCGTCGGCCACACCGTGATCCGCGAGAACCACGTCGGCGACTGGGGCACGCCGTTCGGGCATGCTGATCGAGCACCTCGTCGACATCGGCGAGACCGAGGCTGCATCGCGAGCTCAGCGTCGGCGATCTCGACGGGTTCTACAAGCAGGCCAGAGCCAAGTTCGACGCCAGCGAGGAGTTCCAGGATCGGGCTCGCAAGCGCGTCGTGCATGCTGCAGAGCGGCGACCCGAGACACTGCGCACTGTGGAAGCTGCTCGTCGATCTCAGCATGCAGCACTTCAACCGGCTGTATCGCAAGCTCGGCGTGCTGCTGACCGACGACGACCTCGCCGGCGAGAGCATGTACAACCGATCTGCTGCCCGAGGTCGTCGAGCGGCTGCGCGACCGCCGGGCTGCTGGCAGGAGAGCGACGGCGCCGAGGTCGTGTTCCTCCCGGCTACACCAATCGCGAGGGCGAGCCGCTGCCGCTGATCGTGCAGAAGCGCGGCGGCGGCTTCAACTACGGCACCAGCGATCTGGCACTGCGTGCTCGACCGGGTCGAGCGGCTCAAGGCGACGCTGCTGCTGTACGTCGTCGGGCGCCGAGCAGTCGCAGCACCTGGCGATGGTGTTCGACGTCGCCGCGATGGCGGGCTGGCTGCGACCGCCGGCGCGAGCCGTGCACGTCGCGCTTCGGCAACGTGCTCGGCACGCGACCGCAAGATGTTGAAGAGCCGCAGCGGCGAGCCGGTGCGGTTCTGTCGACGTCGTGGACGAGGCGGTCGAGCGGGCGACGGCGTCGGTCGAGCGAGAAGAACCCTGACCTGCCCGCCGACGAGCAGATCGACATCGGCCGGATGGTCGGCATCGGCGCGCTGAAGTACGCCGACCTGTCGACCGATCGGATCAAGGACTACGTGTTCGACTGGGATCGGATGCTGGCGTTCGAGGGCAACACGGCGCCGTACCTGCAGTACGCGCACGCCCGGATCCGCTCGATCCTGCGCAGGGCCGACGGAGTCGACGCCGACGTCGCGCATGCGACGTCGAGCCGACGCTCGGTTGCCGCAGGAGCGCGACGCTGTCCTGCAGCTGCTGCAGTTCGACGCCGCGGTCGCACGACACGCTCGAGAAGTACAGCCCGCATCGGCTGTGCACCTACCTGTTCGACCTGGCGCAGAGCTTCACCGTCGTTCTACGAGGCGTGCCCGGTGTTGAAGGCCGATCCGCAGACGCGCGTTCCGGATCCGGCTGTGCGAGCAGACGGCCGCGCGGCTGGCGCAACGGGCTCGACCTGCTCGGCATCGAGGCGCCCGGAGCGCATGTGACAGCGATACCTCCTGTCGCTGCTGCCCGATACTGCCGAGGTCGCTGCCCGACGGCTCGCTGGCGATCGGCGGCTGCCGCGTGCTCGACGTCGTCGCCGAGTTCGGCACGCCGCTGTTCATCTACGACGAGGCGCACCTGCGGCGCGCGTGCCGCGAGGCGGTCGCCGCGTTCGGCCCAGGACGGGCGGTGTACGCGACGAAGGCGTTCCTGTGCAAGGCGATGGCCCGTCTGGCCTACGACGAAGGCATGCTGCTCGACGTCGCCAGCGGCGGCGAGATGCACGTCGCGCTGGCCGCCGGCGTGCCGGCCGACGCGCTGACGTTCCACGGCAACAACAAGAGCGTCGACGAGCTGCGCGGCCGATCACCAGCGGCGTGCGGCAGCATCGTCGTCGACAGCTTCGACGAGCTCGACCGCCTCGACGCGCTGCACGCCGAGGGCCTGCCGGTTCCGCGGTGCTCGCCGCGCATCACGCCCGGCGTGCACGCCCACACCCACGAGTTCATCGCCACCGGCCAGGACGACTCCAAGTTCGGCTTCAACCTCGGCAACGGCGACGCCGCACGTGCCGTCGACCGGCATGCGCCGGTCGTCGAGCGTCGACCTCGTCGGCGTGCACTGCCACATCGGCTCCAACGTGTTCGCGGCGTCCAACTTCGCCAAGGCGGCGGAGGTGATGGCCGACGTTCGCCGTGCCGCTCGATCTGCCCGAGCTCGTGCTCGGCGGCGGCCTCGGCGTCGCCTACGTCGAGGGCGAGGAGGCGCCGACGATCACGCAGTGGGGCAACGTGCTGCTCGACGCGTGCGCGCGCTCGGCGTGCGCAGTCGACGTCAGCGTCGAGCCCGGCCGGGCGATCGTCGCCGACGCCGCCATCACCGTGTACACGATCGGCACGATCAAGCACATCCCCGACGTGCGCACCTACGTCGCCGTCGACGGCGGCATGAGCGACAACCCTCGGCCCGGTGCTGTACGGCAGCGGCTACGAGGCGTTCCTGCCTGCCGACGTCGACGCGCCGCGAACGATGCACGCGCCGGCTGGTCGGCAAGCACTGCGAGAGCGGCGACGTGTTGATCTTCGACGCCGTCGCTGCCCGATACGACCACGGTGGGTGATGTTCTGGCCACGCCGGTCACCGGCGCATACGGTCGCAGCATGGCCAGCAACTACAACATGCTGACCCGGCCGCCGGTGGTGTTCGTCGGCGATGGGCCGGCGCGCGCTGTCGTCCGTCGCGAGACGATGGAGGACCTGGTGCGATGCGATCTCGACTGATCGGCGGCTTCCGCAGACTGGTCGGCAAGACGGCGCCCCCGAGCGCCGGCAGCCCGTGCCGAGCGATCGCCGACGGGATGCATCATCGAGTACTCGCCTGCCTCGACGGCGACGCCGATCCGGGTGAGGTCGGTGTGGACGTGGGTGCCGTACGAGGACGACCCGTCGCAGGGCAAGGACCGCCCGGTCGTGATCATCGGTCGGCAAGGGCAACGCTGCTGCTGGTGTCGCATTGACCTCGAAAGCCCACCACAACGAGGTGCAGGTCGTCGTCGGCACCGGTCCGTGGGATCGCGAAGGCCGCGTCAGCTACGCCAAGGTCGAGCGGTTGCTCGAGGTCGACCCGAAGCGGGTCCGACGCGAGGGCGCGGTGCTCGAACGTCAGCATTTCGACGACGTTGTAGCCGGAGTGCGGCGAGTTCACCGCGTTCGGTGAAATAACCTCTGACCAGGCATGGGCCGAATGGCCCAATCGGGTCGACAATCGCTGTACGTAGCGGTTCTTGACGAATACTGTACGGACGCATCACCCCAACCGGAGGGCAGATACGGCGGGAATGGTCCAAGTGAAGCTCTCACAACTCATCGTGGCGACCGGAATCGCCGCCGCCAGCCTCGTCGGCTTCGGCGGAATTGCCGACGCTGCGCCGACCGCCAGCACGCCGCCGTCGCCTGCGTGAACGGCGACGGCGTCATGGATCTCGTCGTCACCAACCCGGCCACCGATCGCCGCAGCAGAGTTTGTCGTCACCAATCCACACACGTTCATCGCCTCGGTCATCGACCTCGCGTCCCGGTTCCTCCCAGGTCGTGACGGTCGATGGCCTGGCGGATGGATCGCGGTCGTGCCGGTGCAGTTCAACGGCAGCGATGCCAGCGTCAGCGCGCCGATTCGTGCGATGCGCCGGCATGCGCCGAGGGTGTGCCGATCGACTGTCACCGACGACAACGGTGTGCAGCATCAGGCGTGCGTCGACTCCGCTGCCGATCCGGTCGCGCCCGCCGGCGCCCGGCCGACGCGCCGGTGCGTGCGTCGCTCGTCCCAGCCCGTGCCGCACGCACCGGCTCCTGACACAGCTGCCGAAGCACCGGTGCCGGATCACCGGCGGTCTGGTGATCGCCGCGCTGCTGGTCGGCAGCGGTTCGGTCGCGTCGCTGCTGAGCCGCCGCAAGCTCGACCTACGCCGATGCTGACCGCGCGCAAAGGGTTTCTCCGGCGACACGTCACCACCCGTAGCCTTCCGCCCGTGACAAAGCTCGTGCGTGATCGGTGTACTGGGATGCGGCAACGTCGGTTCGGCCTTCGTCAACCTGGTGATGGCCCAGCAGGCGACCATCGAGGCCCGCACCGGCGTGCGCCTCGAGATCGGTGCCGTGCGCCAGTGCGCAACCTCAGCCGCGAGCGCGATGTCGACCTCGCCGACGGTGTGCTGACCCGCGACGCTCACGCGGTCGTTGCCGACCCGTCCATCGATCTGGTCGTCGAGGTGATCGGCGGCATCGAGCCGGCTCGCGAGCTGATCACCACTGCGCTGCGGCACGGCAAGCCGGTCGTCACGGCCAACAAGGAGCTGCTCGGCCAACGTCGGCACCGAGCTGTTCGCGGTCAGCGACGACGCCGGTGTCGACCTGCTGTTCGAGGCCGCGGTCGCCGGCGGCATCCCGATCATCCGCGTCGCTGCGCGAGAGCCTGCGCGGCGAGCCGATCACGCGGTGATGGGCATCGTCAACGGCACCACCAACTTCATCCTCACCAAGATGACCGAGGAGGGCGCCGACTACGGCGTGGCGCTGGCCGAGGCGCAGGCGCCTCGGGTTCGCCGAGCGCGATCCGACGGCCGACGTCGAGGGCTTCGACGCCGGAGCCAAGGCGGCGATCATGGCGTCGATCGCCTTCGGCGTCGAAGGTCGTCGCCGGCGACGTCTACCACGAGGGCATCAGCGGCATCACCGCCGCCGACATCGCCATGGCCAAGCGTCTCGGCTACGTCGTCAAGCTGCTCGGCATCGCCGAGATCGACGCCGCAGACGGCGACATCGCCGTGCGCGTGCACCCGGCGATGGTGCCGATCGCGCATCCGCTGGCCAGCGTCAACGGCAGCTTCAACGCGGTGTTCGTCGAGGGCGCGGCCGTCGGATCGCTGATGTTCTACGGCCGCGGTGCAGGCGGCTCGCCGACGGCCAGCGCGGTGCTCGGCGACGTGATCGACGCCGCCGTCAACCTGTCGAAGGGCACCCACGGCTCGATCGGCTCGTTCGGCCGGGCGCACATCCGGGCCGATCGACGAGACGTCGGCCGAGTACCTGCTTGAGCCTCGACGTCGCCGACCGGCCCGGCGTGCTGCACGCCGTCACCGGCGTGTTCGCCCGCCACGACGTCAGCATCCGCGCCGCCGAGCAGGAGGGCAACGGCCCGGATGCCCGGCTGGTGTTCATCACCCACGAGGCCGCGAGTCGGCGGTGCAGGCGACGGTCCGCGAGCTGCGCGACCTCGACGTCGTGCGCAACGTCGGCGGTCTGCTGCGTGTGATCGGCAGCTGAGCAGTGCGCGTACGTCTCGACCCGCGGGCAGGCTGCCGAGCTCGGGTTCGCCGAGGCCCTGCTCGCCGGGCTGGCGACCGACGGCGGCCTGTACGTGCCGGCGGAGTGGCCGTCGCTGCCGCCGACGCTCGCGGCGATGCGACCTACGCGCAGCGCGCCGCGCAGATCATGCAGACGTTCGTCGGCGACGAGATCGCGCGCCGATGCGCTCGCGGCGATGTGCGCCGAGGCGTACGCGACGTTCGCTCATCCTGCCGTCGTGCCGCTGGTGCAGATCGGCGACGAGCACTTCGTCGAGGAGCTGTTCCACGGGCCGACGCTGGCGTTCAAGGACGTCGCCCTGCAGCTGGTCGGCCGGCTGTTCGACCACGTGCTGTCGCAGCGGGGCCGTCGCGTCACGATCGTCGGCGCGACCTCGGGCGACACCGGCTCGGCGGCCATCGACGGCGTCAAGCACTGCGCGCACGCCGACATCGTCATCCTCTATCCCGGACGGTCGCACCAGCGAGGTGCAGCGCCGCCAGATGACGACGGTCGACTCGCCGAACGTGCACGTCGTCGCGATCGACGGCTCGTTCGACGACTGCCAGGACCTGGTGAAGGCGATGTTCAACGACGCCGAGTTCCGCGATCGCATGAGCCTCAGCGGCGGTCAACTCGATCAACTGGGCGCGGTGATGGCGCAGGTCGTCTACTACGTCACCGCCGACGCGATCACTCTGCGCGGCGACGATCGACTTCTGCGTGCCCAGCGGCAACTTCGGCAACGTGTTCTCCGGCTGGATCGCCAAGCAGATGGGCGCGCCGATCGAGCCGGCTCGTCGTCGCCTCGAACGCCAACGACATCCTCACCCGCTTCTTCAACGACAACGACATGAGCGACCGCTCCCGTCGTGCCGTCGCTGAGCCCGTCGATGGACATCCAGGTGTCGTCGAACTTCGAGCGGCTGCTGTTCGAGATCAACGGCCGCGACGGCGGGCATGACCGCTGAGCAGTTGCAGCGCTTCCGCTCGACCGGGTCTCTGTCGATCGAGCCCGACCAGCGCGCCGAGTTCATCGACGGAGTGTTCGTGCGCGCGACGCATCGACGACAGCCGAGACGATCGAGGTGATCCGCCGCGACGACCGTCGACCGGGATGCTGGTCGACCCGCACACCGCGGTGGCCTCGGCGTCGTCGACGCGGCTGCGCTCGTCGCTCGCGGTCCGGTTGTGACGCTGGCCACGGCCCATCCCGCCAAGTTCCCCGACGCGGTCGAGCGGGCCACGGGCGTCAGGCCGCAACCGCCGGCTCGACCTCGCCGACTCGATGGAGCGTCCTGAATTCATCACCGAGCTTCCCAACGATCTGCTCGCCGTCGAGCAGGTTCGTCGAGGCGCGCGTCCGACGGTGAACTCGCGGTGAACCAGGTGAACAGCCGCAGGGCACGGTGCGGACCATGGGCGATTGCATCACGCTGCCGACTGACATCGCCGAGCTCACGCCGGCGTATCTGACGGAGGCGACTGCGGTACGGCGGGCATCTGGACGAACGGTCCGGTGTCCACAGCCGAGGCGCAGCCCGCTCGGAGCGCGGTGTCGGCTTCGTCGGTCAGCTGGCCCGCCTGAGCTGACGTACGACGGCGACCGCCGCGGCTTGCCCGACGTGATGATCGCCAAGTTCCCGATCGACGATCCTGTGGCTCAAGTATCTCGGCCAGAATCTTCGGGTTCTATCGACCGAGGCGGAGTGCTATCAGCAAGGCTTGGCGACGATCGGCCTCGGCGTGCCGACGCCGGCGACCTACCTCAGCGAGGTGCAGCGACGACGGCGTCGGCACACTGATCCTGATGGAGAGGACCTCAGCGACGCACGCATGGCCGACCAGGTGGTCGGGTGCCGACCTCGCCGACGCCCAAGCTGTGATCGACGTCGGCGCCGCAGCTGCACGCCGACGTGGTGGGAGTCACCCCGACTCGACGAGCTGACCTGGTTGCGACCGCTCAACAACCCGGCGTACATGGCGCGTCGGCGATCAGTACGTGCAATCGTAGCCGGTCTTCGCCGACATGTTCGGGTCCGCGCCGGCCGCGGCGCTCGAGGTCGGCGAGCAGATCGGTCCGCAGCTGCCGGCCACGTACGACTGGATGATGGCCGAACCGTCCGACCACGCTGGCGCACACCGACTTCCGGCCTCGACAACTTCTTCTTCGGCCGCCCCGACGCGCCCGTCACGATCATCGATTGGCAGCTCACGGTGTCGGTCCTCTGGCGCCGTTCGACGTCGGCTACTTCATCGTCCAGAGCCTCACCACCGAGATGCGGCGCAGCACGGCGAGGCGCTGCTGCGTCGGTGGCACCAGGGCCTCGTCGACCGCGGCGTCGCCGGGTACTCGATCGACGACGCGCATGCGCCGACTTCCACGACTCGGTGATGCTGCAGATGTCGATTCCGGTCATCAGCTGCGGCCAACCTCGACCCCGCCAACGAGCGCGGCAAGCAGCTGCTCGAGTGCATCGCCGGCTCAGCGGGCCTGCCAGGCATTGGCCGACTACGGCTGCACGGGCTTCGTAGCGCCTGCTATCCAGCAGTTCACGTTGCGCATCGCGCACGCGTTCGCTACAGTTCCATCTCGTTCGGGTTCCCGGACATCTCGCTGCAACCGCTCCGGTGACATGTGCCGTGCGGGGGTGCGGCGGGGGCGAATCATCTCGGCATGGTGGGTGGCCGCCGGTCGTGCGTGCACATTGACACGCCGAGCCCACTGTCGTTCCCCAGAAAGCAGGTGGCCGGTGGCCGCGGAAGCTCTCGAACAGTCGATGCTCGAATCCAAGGACAAAGAGCAGCTGCTCGCAATCGCCCAGGCATTGGGCATCAAGACACATCACGCGCCGCGAAGGCGACGCTGATCGACAAGATCCTCGAGACCACCGGCGGTGGCTCCGGCGACAGCGCCGCGCCGCCGTCGACCAACGGGCGCGCCGCCAAGGCAGCCAAGGAGTCGGCGCCAGCGACGACAGCCGCCCGCAGCCGCGGTCGGCCGAGACCTCCGCCGGTGCTGCCGACCACTCGCCGGCGCTGCCGGACCGGCCCGTCGGCGAGACCTGCGGCCCGGCGGGCCGACGAGCCGAGTCATCCTCGGGCCCGATGGCGAGCCGCTGGCCGACTGGGAGATCGAGCTGATCAAGTCCGGCGAGGTCGCGGTCACCGAACTGGCCGTCTCGCCGGCCGCGTCCGCGGCTCCACGGCGCTTCGACGCGGCCAAGGAGCGGCGACGGCGACGATGGCGACGGCGACGATGGTGATGCCGAGAGCCGCAACAGCCGCCGCCGACGCCGACGCCGCAACAAGGGCCGCGGCGACGGAGCTGCCAGGGCGGCGAGCAGGAGCGCTTCGAGCGCCAGTGATCGCCCGAACGACGAGACCGGGCCCGCCGCTCAGCATGGAGCCCGTCAGGTCGCCGGTTATCTCGACCTGCGCGACGAGGGCTACGGCTTCCTCCGGGTCAACGGCTACCTGCGCCAGCCGCGACGACGCCTACATCCCGGTGAAGCTGACCCGTCAGTACGGGCTGCGCAAGGGCGATTACGTCACCGGCCTCAGCCGCGCCGGCCGGGCGCAACGAGAAGAACCCGGCGATGCTCGGAGATCCACTCCGTCAACGGCGTCGATCCCGAGAAGGCCAAGACACCGTCCTCGCGTTCGAGGACCTCACGGCGCTGTTCCCGGACGAGCAGCTGCACCTCGAGAACGCGTCCGACCCCAACAACATGACGGCCCGGATCATCGACCTCATCTCGCCGATCGGCAAGGGCCAGCGCGGCATCATCGTGTCGCCGCCGAAGGCCGGCAAGACGACGATCATGAAGACGATCGCCACGTCGATCGAGCGCAACCATCCCGAGGTCGAAGCTGATCGTGCTGCTGATCGACGAGCGGCCCGAAGAGGTCACCGACATGCGCCGCACGGTCAAGGGCGAGGTCATCTCCAGCACGTTCGACCGACCCGAGCGACGAGCACACCCACGTCGCCGAGCTGGCCATCGAGAAGGCCAAGCGCCTGGTCGAGCAGGGCGAGGACGTCGTGATCATCCTCGACGGCATCACCCGCCTCAGCCGTGCCTACAACCTGGCCGCCCCGGCCAGCGGGCGCATCCTGTCCGGCGGCATCGACGCCGGCGCGCTGTACCCGCCGAAGAAGTTCTTCGGTGCGGCCCGCAACGTCGAAGAGGGCGGCTCGCTGACGATCCTGGCCACCGCCCTGGTCGAGACCAACAGCCGCATGGACGACGCGATCTTCGAGGAGTTCAAGGGCACCGGCAACATGGAGCTGCGCCTCGACCGCAAGCTGTCCGAGCGCCGCATCTACCCGGCCATCGACGTCGACGCCTCCGAGCACCCGCCACGAGGAGCTGCTGTTCGACCGCAAGCAGCTGCAGATGGTGTGGAAGCTGCGCCGCGTGCTCAGCGGCCTGGCCGCCGACGGCAACGCCGCTCCCGGCCTCGAGCTGCTGGTCGACCGCCTGCAAGACGTTCCGCACCAACGACGAGTTCCTCAACGAAATCGGCAAGCAACCGGCGATGTAGCTGGTCGCGAAATGCCTCGGTGTTCGCGGCAAATCGGCCGATACACTGAGGACTCGAATTCGACGGAGAAACATCATGAAGACCGACACCCACCCCACGTACAACGACACCACGGTCCGCTGCAGCTGCGGCAACACGCTTCGTCACCCGCTCCACTCGCGTCGGCGACCTGCAGGTCGAGCTGTGCAACGAGTGCCACCCCTTCTTCACCGGCAAGCAGAAGCTGGTCGACACCGGTGGCCGCGTCGAGCGCTTCAACAAGCGCTACGGCGAGCGCAAGACCAAGTAATTCGCTTCAGAACTTCGACGACGACCCGGTCCTGCACGACCGGGTCGTTTCAGCGTTCTGGTGCGGATGGTCTTGACGAACTCAACACGCAGCCGGCTCAAGGCTCAACTGATGGCGACCGATGACCTATGTGGGCGATTCGAGTGTGAAGGGAGTTCTGCGTGGCCGTATCCGAGACGACGACCTCGCTCACCTGTTGCGGCGAACCGAGTTCGTCGTCGCGCCCGAGCCGCCTCGGCCGAGCTGAAGGCGCCTCGATTCCGACACCTGCGCGGCGGTCGTCGACGAACGTCATCGACATCTCGGCCTCAACGGCAGTCCACCGCTGCCCGACTGCTGAATTCCAGAGCGACCGCGCCAACGGCTGGGACCAGTACGTCGCGGCGTGCAAGTTCTGGATCGACGCGATGGTCACCAAGCCGCGACCGTTCAGGAGAAGATGACGCTGTTCTGGCACGGCCACTTCGTCAGCGCGTGGTGGGACGTCGGCAAGGGCTTCCACATGATGCAGCAGGTGCAGATGTATCGCGAGCAGCGCGCTCGGCAACTTCCGCAAGCTGACGCAGGCGATGGCGATCGACCGGGCGATGCTGGTCTACCTCTCGAACGCCGAGAACGTGAAGGGCTCGCCGAACCAGAACTTCGCCCGCGAGCTGATGGAGCTGTTCACACTCGGCGTCGGCAACTACGCCGAGGCCGACGTCGAGGCGTCGGCAAGAGCGTGGACCGGGCACAACGCCGACTGGCCTGACTACGTGTACCAGTTCTATCCGAACCCGTCACGACAACGGGATGAAGACGTTCTTCGGTACCACCAAGAACTGGAACGGGCCGGACATCATCGACGAGATCCTGGTGAACAACGCCGCCAAGCGACAGATCGCGGCGCGCCTCATCACCAAGAAGCTGTGGGAGTTCCTCGCCCATCCGTCTCCGCCGGTGGCGGTGCTCGATGCGATCGCTCCGGTCTTCGCGACCGACATGGAGCATCACCAACCTCGTACGGCTGATCCTCAACCGTCCCGAGTTCTACAGCGTGACAGCGAAGCAGGGTCTGGTGCGCACGCCGATCGAGTACGATCGTCGCCCTCTGCTACTACACCGGCATCGAACGCCGATGATCTCGGGCGTCGTCGTGGCGAGCGGAGTACGGCCGGCCAACAGATGTACCAACCGCCGAACGTGGCCGGCTGGAAGCCGAACGCGCTACTGGCTCAACACCAGCGCGTTGGCCGGTCGCGCCGATTTCGCCCGTTCGGTGATGTGGCAGATGCAGCGACGACTCGGCCGTTCGCGACGGCGTGGTCTCAGCATGACGGCCGCCAACGCAGTCGACTACGTCGCCAACTTCTTCGGCATCTTCCCGCTGTCGTCGACGACGCGCACGGCGCTGATCAACGCCCGTCAGGCGAGCGCGAGCGCCGGCAAGTGGTCACTCGGCACGCCCGAACCTGCTGATCACGACGCTCATGCTCGCCCCGAATTCCACATGGCCTGAGGAGATGACGATGCTTGACCCCGATATCTCCACCACCGACGCCCGGCGACTGCTGTCGCAGCCCGCTCACCGTCGGCGATCTCGCACGGCCCGCACGGCTGGTCGCGGCGCAAGTTCCTCCAGGCCGTCGGTGGCGGCGTCCTCGGCGGCGCAGCCCTCAGACGCGTTCGGTGGCCAGTTCGGCCTGCATCGCCTCGGCTTCGACGACGCCAGAGGCGTTCGCGGCGACGCCGATCGGCGCCACACGACGGGATCGTCGTCAACATCGTGCTGTACGGCGGCAACGACGGTCTCAACACGATCGTCCCGTACACGAACGGCAAGTACTACGACGTGCGGGCCCGCCAACGGCAACCTCGGCCATCCCGGCCGGGCAGCGTGCTGCCGCTCGACGGCACGTTACGGTTTCCATCCCAGCCTCAGCGTACACGAAGCGGTTGTGGGACGCGAATCAACTGGCGATCGTCCACGGCGTCGGGTACCCGAATCCCGATCTGTCGCACTTCACGTCGATGGCGATCTGGATGAACGGACGGTTCGGCGTGGGCTCGGCCAGCACCGGCTGGATCGGTCGCTGGCTCGATGGTCAACCCGCGGCGACAGCCGATCTCATGGCGGCAACGATCGGTTCGTCGGTACCGCTGCATCTGCTCGGCGCCGTCCACCGCGCGGTAGCGGTGCCGGAGAACGGTTCTGAGCATGTTCGGCACCGGCGACAGCGATCCAGGCAGACACTCGGATGTTCAACGGCCTCCGGTCGCTGTCGCGACGCTCTGCCGGGCCGCGGTCCGTGGCACGACATGTTCGCCACGGTGATGAAGACCCAACTCGATCTCGCCAACGACGTCGCACCGGTGTACTACGCCGGCGCCGAGCGGCGACGAGTTCGTCGCAGAAGATGACGGTCGCGGCCCGATTGATCAACGCCAACCTCGGCTTCCGCGTGCTCGACCTCGGCCTCGACAGCTTCGACACGCACGACACCCAACCCAGCGACCATGCCGACTTGTTGACGCAACTCGACACCGGACTGGCGACGTTCTTCTCGACGCCTCGACCCCGCGCTACTACAACCGGGTCACCGTCATGACGATGTCGGAGTTCGGTCGCACGCCGTACTCCAACGACTCGGCGGGCACGGATCACGGAACGGCCAACGTGCAGTTCGTGATCGGGCCCGAACGTGAGGGGCGGCCACTACGGACAGCCGTCGTCGTTCGCCACGATCAACGATCAGTGGGACCGGTTCGACGATGACCACCGACTTCCGCCACGTGCTCGGCACCGTGCATCGACGGCTGGATGGGCGGCGGTGGCTCGACGCATCCTCAACGGCGCGTTCGAGAACCTCGGGTTCTTCCAGACCGGTCCCGGCGATCCGCCACCGAGCGGCGGCATCCCGCCGGTGATCAACCCGCCGTCGGGTCCGACCGAGTTCGTCTCGATGAACCCGCAGCGGCTCGTTCGACACCGCGATGGAACCGGCGGCCGCGCTCGGCCCGCTCGGTGCCGGCGAGACGTGGCCGTTCACGATCCGCTGGCCAGTATGGGCGTGCCCGACGGGGCGATCGCCGTCGCCACTCAACCTCACCGCCGTCAACGACGATGGCGCACCACGTACGTGACCGCGTGGCCGGGCGGTCAGGACGCGACCGACGACATCGAACCTCAACCCCGTGCCCGGGCATGGCCGTGCCGAACCTGGCGATCGTGCGCCTCGGCAACGCCGGCGACGTCAACTTCTTACAACAACGCCGGCAGCGTCGACCTGCTGGCCGATGTGCGTCGGCTACTTCCGCGACGGCACATCGGTGGGGATGTCGCCGCTGGCCCCGGCTCGCTTGCTCGACACCCGCGATGGCACCGGCGGACCACTCGGTGCGCCGGGCAGACAGATGCTCGACCTGCAGGTGGCCGGTCGCGGTGGAGTGTCGGACCAACCGCGAGGCGGTCGCGCTCAACGTCACCGTCACCGGTCCGACGGCAGGCAGCTACCTGACGGTGTGGCCGTCCGGGCGAGCCGCAACCATATGCGCTCGAGCGTCAACATGGCTCCCGGCCAGAACCGGTGCCGAACATGGTGCTGACGCGGGTCGGCGCGAACGGCATGGTCAGCATCTACAACAACGCCGGCTCGACCGATGTCATCGTCGACGTGCTCGGCTGCTTTGACGCGGATGCTCGGCGGACGGTACGTCGCGCTGACGCCGCGGCGTGTGCTCGACACTCGCGACGGAACGGGAGCACCGCTCGGCGTCCGGTCGGACAGAGCCCCTCTCGAGGTCACGCTTGCTCAGCGCGCGGCGGCGTGCCGCTCGTCGGGTGTCAGCGGTGTGATGCTCAACGTCACCGCGGTCGCTCCGACCGGCGAACACCTTCGTCACCGTGTACCCCGGTGGCACCGACCGCCCGACTGGCATCCAACCTCAACGTCAGTGCCGGCCAAGTGATCCCCAACATGGTGCTCGCCTGGATCGGGCCCGATGGTGCGGTGTGATGATGTACAACAACGGTGGCGTCGTCGATCTCGTCGCCGACGTCGTCGGTTACTTCACCGACTGACGCTTCACCGACTGACGATGCGAGCGGGTCGCTAGCGTGGCCCGACGATGGTCGACGAGTCGCGTCGCAGGTCGCCTGCTCGGCCGTCAAGCTCGCGGCGCTGATCCGCGAACGACGGCGGCGGCGACGATCCGGCGACCGTTCCGTTCGCGCTCGGCGCCGCGGCGATCGACGGCACGATCGGGCTGGGTGTTGCTCGATGAGCGGGCGCAATCCGGCCTCGGGCCATCGTTGGCGTGGGCAGTGCGCGCGGGTGTCGACCGTCTTGCATCGTCCTGGCCGAGGAAGGCACCGGTACCCTCGCCCGTCGGGCGGCGGCCTTCCGGTTTGCCGATCGAGGTCTGGCACGTCGCCGAGCGCGTGCTGCTGCCCGCCGATCGCCGAGCCCTTGCCGGAGCAACTCTGCGGCGCCGGCCGGACACGACGCAGTTCCGCACGCTGATCCATCGACGGCGGCGCCATCGCCGCGCGGTCGAGCACGGTGTGTTGATCGGAGAAGTGCGCGGCCTCGAGGTGTGCCGGGTCGTCGACCGATGCAACCGACCGGCAAGGCTCGGTTGGAGGTCGGGATCGGCCAGCACGATCGCGAGGCGTTCCAGATGTTGCACGGCGACGTGCCCACCGTCGCGGCACTGGCGCAGGTCGTTGCCGCGGTTGCGCCGCACCGCCAGAACGGCGCGCCCCGCACCCGTTGAATCGGATCGCGCGAGCAAGCGCTGCGGGCCAGCGTTGATCGACGACCCCTGCGCTCGTCGAGGCTTCCTGCGTCGAACCGCTGCCCTGCCGCCGCCGCTGCCGGCAAGATGAAGGACCCGCAACCGTCCCTGGCCCACGCAGTCGTCGACGGGCAATCGATCACGTTGGTGGTCAGTGTCGGAGTCGACCTCGACCTGGTCCCCTTCGCCACCGACGGCCGGCTGGCCACCGGGCACCCGACCCGCATTGTCGTGCCCGGCCCGCGACGCGGTTCCGGTACTAGCGCGAGTCTACCGGCCTGCTCCATCGACCCGATCCCCATCGTTCCAGTCGGCTGAGGCCGTAGCCTGCTCCGTCGGTGTTCGAACGACTGGCGTCCTTGGAAGATGAGTACATCTCGCTGGAGGTGAGCCTCAGCGATCCCGACATCGTCAGCGATCAGTCCGCCCTTCGTCGTGTGTCGAAGCGCTAGCAAGGATCTGACTCCCGTGGTCGAGTGCCTGCGTGCGCACCGGGAGCGCTCCGCCGACGCGCCAGCGCCGCGAGCTTCTTGTCGACGCCTCGAGACCGATCGGCAGATGCTGCGGACGGAGTTGGCCGAATCGGAGGCCGAGTCTGGCCAAACTCGAGGAACAGCTGCGCGTGTTGATGCTCCCGAAGGATCCCAACGACGGCAAGGCCGTGATCATGGAGATCCGCGGCGCAGAAGGTGGCGAGGAAGGCAACCTCTTCGCCGGCGATCTCTACGAGATGTACCGCGGGTTCGCAGCGCTGAAGGGGTTGGAACGGTCGAGGTGCTGTCGCACGACCCGAGCGACCTCGGCGGCGTCAACCCGGTGACGATCCTCATCAAGCGGCGACACGGCGTGGAGCCGGTTGAAGTTCGAAGGTGGCACGCACCGGGTGCAGCGGGTGCCTGCGACCGAGAGCCAGGGCCGCATCCACACGTCGTCGGCGACCGTGCTGGTGCTGCCCGAAGCGGAGGAGGTCGAGGTCGAGATCGACGAACGCGATCTCGAGATCGACGTGTACCGATCGAGCGGCCCCGGTGGTCAGGGTGTCAACACCACCGACTCGGCCGGTGCGCATCACCCACGTGCCGACGGGCGTCGTCGTGGCGATGCAGGACGAGCGCAGCCAGCTGCAGAACCGCGCCCGGGCCATGCAGGTGCTGCGCGCCGGCTGCTGCAGCTCGCCCAGGACGAGCAGGACGCCGCCAATCGGCCGAGCGTCGCTCGCAGGTCGGCGGTGGCGGACGGGGCGAGAAGATCCGCACGTACAACTACAAGGAGAACCGGGTCACGGACCACCGCATCGGGTTCACGATCTACCGACTTGCAGAGGTGCTCGGCCGGTGACCTCGACGACGTCGTCGATGCGCTCGCGGCCGACGAACGGGCGCGCCAACTCGCCGGCGATGAATGACGGCACCATCAGCTGGGGCGAGCTGTGGACGGAGACGGCACAGCGCGTCGGCCGACCGCAGGCGCGTGGATGTGCGAGGTCGCGTCTGGGCTCGACGGCGACGATTTCATGGACGCATCTCGACCGATCGGCAACCCAGCGAGGCGTCGCCCACCTCGATTCGATGTTGGCGCGCTGGCGACGGGTGAGCCGTTGCAATACGTGCTCGGGCGCTGGGGATTCCGTCACCTCGACTTGATGGTCGACCGCCGCGTGTTGATCCCGCGGCCGGAGACCGAGTGCGTGGTCGAGGTCGCGTTGCAGAAGGCGCGATCGCTGGAACCGCCGATCGTGTGCGCCGACCTCGGCACCGGCAGCGGTGCCATCGGTCTGTCGCTGGCCATGGAGCTGCCGATCGACGGGGTGACCGTGTGGATGACCGATCGGTCGGCCGACGCGCTCGATGTGGCCAGAGCCAATGCGCGCGGGCATCGGCCGATGCTGCGGCCAACGTGCGGATCGCCGAGGGGACTGGTTCGAAGCCTTGCCACGACGCAGCTTCGCGGTCGAGCTGTCGTTGATCGTCTCCAATCCTCCGTATGTCGCCGACGACGATCCCGGAGCTCGAGCCGATCGTGCGCGAACTGGGAACCGGCCGACGGCCTTGTTCGCCGGCGCCGACGGACTCGACGCGGTTCGTCGAGCTCGTCGCCGAGGCCACCGGGTGGCTTGGCGCCGGGCGGCTGGCTCGTGCTGGAGATCGGCGCGTCCACGGCGAGACGGTGTCGAGCGCTGCTCGGTGCCGCCGGGACTGGCGACGTCACCGTGTCGACAGATCTGAGCGGCCACGATCGAGTCGTCGCCGCCGCTGGCGACGTCCTAGTCGTTCGACACGCTGCGACCGACACGAATGTTGTTGCCGCTCGGGTCGGTTCAGGTGAACTCGTGCATTCCCACGGCATGTCCTCGATGGCAGTCACTTGTGGGTCCGCTGCGACGAGGCGAGCGTGCCAGTCGTCGACGTCGTTCGTGATGATGTAGCACCCGGCGTGGTTGGTCTCGGGAACGAGATCTGCGACCAGGTCGAGGTCGAACATGCCTGATCGTCGCAGCACGAACGCGAATCCACCGTCGTATTGCTCGACATCGAACCCGGCCGCCTCGAAGGAATCGCACCGCTTCACCCATGTCGGCAACGGGCAAGAGCGTCGGTGTCACATCGCTGCGGCCCACACGCTAGTTCAGCCAACCGACACAAACGCGGCATACCTTGATCTCGTCATGACACTGCAGCGACGTGATCATCGATTCGTCGCGGTCTTGCCCCGCAGCAGTAGCACTCCATACGGCGATCGTAGGTCTGTGCGGATCTAGCACATGGTTCAGGCGAACCTGGCGGCGAGCTGCCCGAGCAGTGACTCCTCTTCTGGGCGATGTCGCGGTCGACGCCGGCCACGTCGCGAGCTGCGGAGAACAGGACGCGACGCAACACCGAGCTGGCGATGCGGCGATCGATGTCGTCGAGCAATGCATCTCGTTCGACCCGCGGCGACTGCGCGCGGACTTTGGCCATTGCCTTACCGAGGTACTGATCGAACGAGAACGTCGACGACTCCCATCCGGAGTCCTCGCTGATGACCCGGATCTCGTCGAGGCTCGTCGTCGGAGACGTGTCGATCGGCCACCATCACCAACAGCAGCAGTTCGATCACGGCTTCGTGCTCACGATCGGCGGTGGCGTGTACCGAGACGTGGCTGTACATGTCGCGCAGTTGGTGGGTCATCGCGGCCGCAACCTAACCAGCGACCGGCGCGACGTGGCGACGGAGGAAGTCGAGCTGGTGCAGCAGCATGTTCTCGGCGACGACCTCCTGAGGAGTCATGTGGGTGACGCCGACGAGCGGCAACACCTCGTGCGGCTTGCCTGCGGCCAGCAGGGCCGACGACAGCTGCAGCGTGTGCGCAGCGACGACGTTGTCGTCGGCCAGACCATGGATCAGCAGCAACGGGCGTGTCAGCGACGCCGCGAGCGGCAGCAGCGACGAGTTGGCGTGCGCAGTGTCGTCAATCGTCGGGTCGCCGAGGTAGCGCTCGGTGTAGTGCGTGTCCGTACAGCCTCCAATCGGTGACCGGGGCGCCGGCGATGGCGGCGTGGAAGACATCGGGTCGGCGCATCACGGCGCGAGGGCGGCGAGATAGCCACCGAAGCTCCAGCCTCGGATCGCGACGCGGTCGAGGTCGAGCGGATGCTCGTCGGCGGCAGCGTGCAGCGCCTCGACCTGATCCTCGAGGATCGGTGTCGCCAGATCGAGGTGAACGGCGCGCTCCCACTCACTGCCACGCCCTGGAGTGCCTCGACCGTCGATGACGACGACGCGCGAAGCCCTGATCGGCGAACCACTGTGACAAGGCGAAGCGATTGCGCGCCGCCAGCACGTACTGCACGTGAGGGCCGCCATACGGATCGAGCAGCAACTGGAAGTGGCGAACCGTCGCGGTCGTGTGGGGCAGCACGGCAGTCGCCAGGCGGCGGCTCGCCGTAGTGGTGTATCGACACGTTGCGGCTCGATCAACGGCTCTTCGACGCGACGATGCAGCGTCGGGCCCGCCCAGTACCTTCGTGACCGCGCCGCTGCGGTCGAGATCGCGCGCACGCAGCACCGTCGTTGGTCCGCCGACGACAGCCGTGACGACGCCGGTGCCATCGCCGAGTGGGATCAGGCCGTCTTCGCTCCACTGCCACACGTGCTTGCAGCGGTGGCGTCGTCGGGGTGGTTGGCCAGGAAGGACAACGGAGTTGTCACGAGTGGCAACGATCGCACGCACCTGCAGGTCGGTCGGTGTGACCGGCTGGCCATCGATCAGCAGCCGGCGCAACGCCATCGCGATCGGCAGCCATCACCAGCCTGCCGTCGGCGAGTTGATCCGGGAGTGCCGGGCACGAGCTCGATCCATTGGTCGTCGTGATCGACGAAGACGGGCGCCGTGTCGCCCGTCGTCGGGTTGGCTTCGAGCACTTGCGAGATGCGTTGATCGCGAGACTGCACGGTCAGCAGCAACCGTTCGTCGGAGGCCCATGAAACGGCGGTGAGATACGGGAACCGGTCGCGGTCCCAGGCGACGTCGATCTCGCCACCGTCGAGGTGCCAGCACGTGCAACTCGACCACCGCGTGCTCGGCGTGCCGGCCGAGGGATACCGCACTTCGTGTGCCGGCTGATCGCGGCGCTGCCGGGTCGGCGATGTACCAATGATCGACCTGCGACACGCTGACACGGCAGGCCGCCACCGCCGAGCCGTCGGGGCTCCACCAGTAGCCGCGGTTTCGGTGGATCTCCTCGCCGGCGATGAAGTCGGCCGAACCCCACGAGACCTCGGGATCCTCGTCGCTGGCCAGTTCCCAGCTGCTGCCGTCGAGCTCGGCGATCCGCAACGCGTTGCCACACACGTAGGCGAGGCGCCGGGCGGTGGGGTCGGGTCGAGGGTCGAAGACGGGCCCGTCGACGACCAACTCGCGTGCCATACCGCTGACCAAGCCGGCAACGAACAAGCGGCCCGCCAACGGGAACGCCACCACCGTGACTGCGGCATCGGTGGCGAACATCGTGACGCCCGAGGCCGTCTCGCGCATGCGTTCGCGACGGGCCTGTTCTTCAGCCGGGATGTCGTCGGGGTCGTCCTGGATCAGCAGGGTCAGCGGATCGGCGATCATGCCGCTCGTCACCGGATTCGATGTCGAGCACGTAGAGACGGTTGACCGGATCGTCGCCGGCGCGGCTGCGGATGAAGACGATCCGCTTCCCGTCCGGTGACACGACGAGGTCGCGGTTCGCCGAGGCTGAATCGTCGCGTGCGCGCGTACTGCCGGGGGAACGAGTCGGTGCTCGGTTGGTCGGCCGTCAGTTCATCCATGGCTTGACCATGATCTTGGCGTGCTCCTCCGGGTCGGCGAGGTCGCGGAACGCCTGGGGGATGTCGTCGATGCCGACCTCAGCCGTGAGCCACGGGCGAAGGTCGACCTTTCCGTCGGCGATCGAAGCCAATGCCGAGCCGAACTCGGTGGGCTCGTAGCCGAGCACGAACTGCAGGTTGAGCTCCCGGCCGATGCCGAGCATCGGATGGATCCGGTCCTCCTGCATGCACGCCCCGACGACGAGGATGCGGGTGCTCCTTCGGGGCGATGCGCATCGCCTGGTCGATCATGCCCGGCACACCGACGGCCTCGAAGATCACGAGCGTTCGCACACCGTCGGCGGCTCGCCACGCCTCGATCGCCGGCGTGGCGCGGGGATCGACGACCACGTCGGCACCCAACAGGCTCGGCGAGTGCTCGTCGCTTGCTGGAGAAGTCGGCGGCGACGATCGGGCCGATGCCGCGCATCTTCAAGCTCGGCGATGCACGCCAGTCCGACCGGACCACACCCCAGCACGACGGCGCTCTCGCTGCTGGTGATCCGGCTCTTGGCGACGGCGTGCACGCCCACCGGCGAGCGGCTCGGTCATTGCCGCGAGGTCGGGGTCGAGACCCGTCGGGACCTTGATGCCGACCAGTCTCGTTGAGCACCATCAGCTCGCGCGTACCCGCCGTTGTAGACGTTCGAGTAGCCGACTGCGTGCAGGCCGCCGGCGTCGAACGCAACGGGCAGGCTGACGACGATGTCGCCGACCTTCAGGTTCGAGCAACTGGGCCCGAGGTCGACGACTTCGCAACAGAACTCGTGACCCATCACGGTGTCGAGCGCAGGCTCGAACATCTTCATCTGCATCGGATCCGGCGGTCGATCGGTCATCAACTCGTCCATCAGCCGCCGGCTCTCTGCGCCGTGCTGCAGCATGATGGAGGTCGCTGCCACAGATCCCGCAGGCGAGCACCTTGGCCAGCACTTGGCCCGGCCCCGGTGTGGGGTCGGCAAGGTCGTCGACCCGGAGCTGCCAGTCTCGCATCACGGTTGCGCGCATTGCCGCGACCGTAGTTCCTCGACACTCGGCCTTCAGCGGCTGAAGTAGCCGATCGCCTCGGTGACGACGTCCCACGCCGCGTCGCTCGTCGACGTGCGTCAACCGGTCGCAGTTCGGCTCCGGCCGGTCGACAACCGTGCGTTGGTCGATCACCGTCATGCCGCGAGTGTGCTCGGCCCGCGGTCTCGACGACGACGTGGGAGAAGGATCGAGTGAACAGATCCGGGTGGGTCAGCGCCAGCACCGAGAGCGGATCGTGCACCGCGGCGCCGGTGAAGTTCTCGTGGCGCTTGACGTAGTTGGCGCTGAAGAACCGCAGCAGGTCACGAAGTGCCGCCGCCAACCGGCCGGGTAGCTGGTCGAGACGGCGCGATGCGTTCCGGGCGTCGCCTGGAACTGATGGGTCACGTCGAGGCCGGCCATGATCAGCGGCCCGCCGTAGGCCAGGACGATTGCTGCAGCCTCGGGGTCGGCCCAGATGTTGAACTCGGCGGTGGCCGTACGGTTGCCGTAGAGCCCGCCGCCCATGAACGAGATGCCGGCGACGCGCGAGGCGATGTCGGGGCAGCGCGCAGGGCCAGGGCGATGTTGGTGAGCGGACCGGTCGGCACCAGCCAGACACCGTCGTGGCTCCGGACCGTGTCGATGATGAAGCCGACAGCGTCGCGGCTGGCGGGCGGCCCGACGGAGGCGGCAGACCGGCGCCCCGTCGAGGCCACTCGCCGTGCACGTAGCTCGCGTGACGCTGCGGCGCCAGGGGTCGGCTGGCGCCGGCATGGACGGCGACGTCGATGCCGAGCAGGTCGCGGATCACGATCGCATTGGTGGTCGTCGATTCCAGCGGTGCGTTGCCGGCGACCGTCGTGATCCCGAGGAGGTTGGTGTGGCGGGCGGCCACCACCAACGCGATTGCGTCGTCGTGGCCTGGATCGCAGTCGAGGATGATGGGTAATGGCCGTCTGTAGGTGCCATGACCGCCAGAGCATGCCACCGTTACGATCGCGAGGTGGCGTCGAGAGTGGAGGTTCTGGCCTGGCGCTCGTGATGCTGACGCTGTCGGCGTGTGCAGCAACGCCGGACCGTCTTCAACGTCGACGACATCCACACCCCCCGACGTCGGGATCACACCCGACACGAGCATCGCCACAACAGTCGTTCCCGATGCGCACCGGCGTACCCGGGCTTGCCGCGACCGACCCGTTCTGCGCGGCGTGGGCCGCCTACGCCGGCACGCTGCAAGCCCTCGGTGTCGCCGGTTCGTTCGGCGGTCTGACGGTCGACCAGCTGGCGGTGCTGGAGCTGCGGGCCGTCTGCGACTTGTCGAGGCCGCCGCGGCAATCGCTTCAACATGGCCGGCGGAGTTGGCGTCGGAGCGCGAGCTCGTCGTCGAGCACCGCGTCGGTCCCTACGCGGCGACGCTCCAGCGCGCGTCGATGCGTTGGTCGATGCCGGGCGACGCCTGCCGATCTCGCCGACGCTGAGCTCGGTGTGGCAACAGGCACTGTCGACCCGCGACCCAGGCGCGATGCGGTGATCGACCGTGCCCGCTGTCGAACCGACCTTGCAGCCGACGCTCGACGCGGCCGCCGCCGCCTTCGGCGCGGCGGTCACCCGTTCGCTTCCGATCCGAGCCTGGTGGTCGACTACGGTCGACACCCCGCTGACCGACGCATACCTGCGCATCGCACTGCCCCGACGTTGCGTCGAGCGGTGTCGGCGACGCGGCTGTAGTTCTTCGACGTCGATCGTTTGCTCAGCCGGCGACGAGGTCGCCGGTGTCGGTCAGCGTCACGCTGGTGCCGACCCATTCGCCGTCGCACATCGCCGCTGCCAGCGCCGGCATCGGCTCGACGTGCCCCACGCCCGCCGGCCGTCGTCGAGCAGGCAAGCGGCGATGGCGGTTTCCGGCTCGCCGTCGCGCGAGTGCATCACCGTGTAGGCCTCGATCGTCGCCGGCCCGGCTGCGTCCGCCGGCGTCGGCCAGCTCGCGGCGCGGCAGGGCGTCGATCTCGTCCTGCGGGTGCGCACGTGCGAAATCCGTCGGCCGGCGGCTCCGTCGAGTAGATGCCGAACGCGTGCTTGGTGACGTAGCCGCCGTTCGGCCCACACCAGGCCGAGTTCGCCCGGCTGGCTCGCGCAGGTCGCTGCACCATCGTCGCGATCGCGTGCATCACGTAGTTGTTCCACGGCCCGCCGGCGAACGAGAGGCCACCGGTGCGCGTCAGCTGGCGGTCGAGGCGACAGGCCGAGGCTCTGCGCGCCGAGCTGCACCGCCGACGGGAAGCACGAGTACAGGTCGACGATCGCGACGTCGTCGATCGCGCAGTCCGCCAGCTCCAGCGCCACGCCGACCGCCGAGCTCGATCGCCGGCAGTGTCGGCGAACGACCACCGGTTGCTGACGAACGGGTGCTCGTGGCAGTCGGTGCCCGGCGTGGACGAAGACCCACCGATCACGGGGCACGCCGAGCGCGCGCGGCCGTGCTCGGCCGAGCACATGATGACCGCCGCCGCCATGTCGACGTCGTTGTTGGAGTTCATGTACTTCGTGTACGGCAGGCCGACCATCCGGTTGCGTCGGCGACGGTGTGCGGATCTCCTCGGCGCGTGCTCGCCTGCCGCGATCCACGCCGACGGGTTGTCGGCGGCGACCGCGCTGAACCGCGACCACAGCTCGCTGATCGCGACGCAGGTGTTCCTCCGGCGTCGACCCGCCGGCGCGCCCGGATCGCCGTCTCGAACATCGGGTAGATCTGCACGGGCATGCATCAGCCGCGCTCGAGCTCTGCGGGATGGTTCATCACGAGATCGTCGCCGATGATCGCGCGGCACCTGGCCGTCCGGCGCGGTCGGCCAGCTGCAGCTCGTGCTCGGCCTTGCGGGCGCGCGACCGCGTGCGCCGCGCCTCGCCGCCGGCCAGGATCGCGATGTCGAGTCGCCCGGCCAGGATCTCGTCGGCGGTCGCGTTGACGAGCGCTCTGCGGGCTCTGGCCGCCCATCGTGGTGCAGCGCGGTCTCGTCGCGGCGACAGGCCGAGCTGCTGGGCGATCAGGTACGCCGGGTCGCCGTATCTTCCACGTCAGCGAGGTTGACGACGCGGATCGATTGCGGGTTCGGGATCGAACGCAAGACCGGCGTCGACGGTGGCGTCGCCGATCGCCGAGCACATCAGCAGGCTCGGATCCAGCGCGCGTCGTCGAGGTCGTCGGTGTGCTGGAGCGATCTGGCCGACGCCGACGATCACGGGTGCGCGCGGATCGATCGTGCCACTCGGCGGCCCACGCTACGATGGCAGGCTGAGTCGGCGAACGACGCGCTCCGTAGACTCGCGCTGATGCCGCGAATCGCCATCGGCTCCGATCACGCCGGATACGAGTTGAAGCAGCACCTCATCGGCGTGCTCACCGGCCAGCGGTCACGAGATGATCGATCTCGGGACCGACAGCACCGAGAGTCGTCGACTACCCGCAGTTCTGCGCCGCCGTCGGCCGCGCCGTCCGCGACGGCGAGGCCGACATGGGCATCGTCCTCGGCGGAAGCGGCCAGGGCGAACAGCTGGCCGCCAACAAGGTGCATGGCGTGCGTGCCGCGCTGTGCAACGACCTGTTCACCGCCCGGCTGGCGCGGGCCCACAACGACGCCAACGTCTGTCGAGCATGGGCGCGAGAGTGGTCGGGGTCGGCCTGGCCGAAGAGATCCTCGCCACCTTCCTCGCCACCGAGTTCGAGGGTGGCCGCCACGCCCGCCGCGTCGCCGCAGGTGATGGCGATCGAAGCCGAAGAATCCCGAATGGAGCACGTGAACGAATGCCGTTCCCATCCGACACCGCACCCGACACCGAGCTGTTCGATCTCATCGACGCCGAGACGCAGCGCCAGGTCACGGGGTTGCAGCTGATCGCCAGCGAGAACTTCACGTCGCCCGCGGTGCATGCGCGCCGTCGGCTCGGTGCTGACCAACAAGTACGCCGAGGGCTACCCGGGCAAGCGCTACTACGGCGGCAACGCGGTCATCGACGAGCGTCGAGGCGCTCGCCATCGACCGCGTCAAGGCAGCTGTTCGGCGCCGATCACGCCAACGTGCAGCCGCACTAGCGGCGCCAACGCCAACATGTGCGCGTATCAGGCGCTGCTCGAGTCCGGCGACACGGTGCTCGGGCTCGAGCCTCGATCACGGCGGCCACCTGACGCACGGCTCGCCGGTCAACGCCAGCGGCAAGCTGTACCACTTCGTGCCGTACAAGGTCACGCCCGGCGACGAGCGCATCGACATGGACCAGGTCCGCGATCTGGCCCTCGAGCATCGTCCGAAGATGATCGTCGCCGGCACGACCAGCTATCCGCGCCGGCTCGATCCCGAGCCGTTCAAGGCGATCGCCGACGAGGTCGGCGCGCTGCTTCCTGTTCGACGCCGCGCACCTCGCCGGGCTGATCGCCGGCGGCGCCCATCCGAACCCGGTGCCGTTCGCCGACGTCGTCACGTTCACGACGCACAAGACGCTGCGCGGCCTCGCGGCGGCTGCATCCTGTCGACGGCGCGAGCATGCCGCGGCGATCGACAAGGCCGTGTTCCCGGGCTGGCAGGGCGGCCCGCTCGAGCACGTCATCGCGGGCAAGGCGGTGGCGTTCTACGAGGCGCTGCAGCCGAGCTTCAGCGAATACGCGAAGCAGATCGTCGCTCAACGCCAGGCCGCTCGCCGCGGCGCTCGCCGGCGAGGGCTTCCGCCTGGTCAGCGGCGGCACCGACAACCACTTGATGGTCGTCGACCTGCGACCGTTCGACGCCGAGCTCACCGGCAAGGAGGCGCAAGACGGTGCTCGACCAGGCCGGCATCACGCTGAACAAGAACACGATCCCCGACGATCCGCGCAGCCCGTTCGTCACCAGCGGCGTGCGCATCGGCACGCCGTCGGTCACGACGCAGGGGATGAAGGAGCCGGAGATGGCGATCATCGCCGCGATGATCGCCAGGCGTGCTGCGCCAACGCTCGGACGATCCGAGACCATCGCCGTCGGTTCGAGCCGAGGTCGCCGCGCTCTGCGCGAAGTTCCCCGCGTACAGCTGATCGCTAGAGTCGCCTGCGCTCATGCCGTCGACGACCTCCTACCTCCTGATCGGTCTGGTCGCCGCGGTCGCAACGTTCGTGTGCACGCCGATCGTCGGTCGCGATGGCCCGTCGACTGGGGTGGGTAGCCGAGCCCGACGAGCGCCGGATCCACACTCGTGGCGACGCCCGACGTCGGCGGGATCGCGATGTTCATCGGTCTGGTCGCGGCCATGGCCGCCGCACGACTGAACGATCACTTCGACACGATCTTCGCGCGCAACGACGAGCCCCGCGGCGTGCTGCTCGCCGCGTCGTTGATGTTCGTGGTCGGTCTGTTCGACGACGTGCGCGAGATCTCGGCGCCCGCCAAGGTGATCGGCAACGATCGCGCGTCGCCGGCGTGCTGACCTACTACGGCGTCACGATGTTCTACTTCCGCGCTCCCGTTCGTCGACGTCTTCACCATCAGCGACGACTGGATCTTGCTGATCACGGTCGTGTGGCTGCTCGGCATGACGCAGGCGATCAACCTCGATCGACGGCCTCGACGGTCTCGCCGCGGGCATCGTGCGCGATCGGAGCGTTGGCGTTCTTCATCTACAGCCTGCGTCTCGGTGACCCGACCGTCGAGCTGCTGTCGTCTCCGAGCGATCGGTCCGCTGATCGCGATCATCACGGTCGGCATCTGCGTGGGCTTCCTCCCGCACAACTTCAACCCGGCGAAGATCTTCATGGGCGACGGCGGCGCCTTGCTGCTGGGCCTGCTGCTGGCGGTCAGCACCAGCGTCGTCGGTGGACGCGCCGACCCGAACCTGCAGGGTTACGCCGGCCAGACCTACTTCTTCCTAGCGCCACTGTTCATCCCGCTGTTCATCCTCGGCGTGCCGATCCTCGACACGTTGTTCGCCATCGTCCGGCGGGCGACGCGTCGCCAGGGTGTGGCCACCGCCGACAAGCGGCACCTCCACCATCGCCTGATGGAGATGGGCCACGGTCAGCGGCGCAGCGTCGATCATCTTGTGGGCGTGGACCGCGCTGCTGTCGGCATTCGTGTTGTACCCGGTGCTGACACAGAGCTTCATCTCGTACGTGCCGATCGGCGCGGCGGTGCTCGGGCTTGTTGCTGTACACCTTGTTGCATCCACAGATCCGCACAGAACACGCGTGACCTAGCTCGTAATTGTGACCGTACGCAACCACGACTAGTTTGGAGCAGATTGTCGACCTTCGGGTAGATTGTGTATGCGTTCACAAGCTCGTTGCACTCTGCGTGAGCGGGCACGCCAGCCAAGCCGTAGAGAACCACGCCAGTGAAGCCGCTTCCCGTCACCGGATCAACTCGGATCAACACGGGTACCGACGACCAGCATCGGCAAGGGCATCGACGTCGCCCTCGTGACACTCGACGTTCCTCCGGAGTCGGCTACGCCGCTCGATCGCTGGCTCGGCACCAAGCCGATGTTCATGATCGCGCTTGGTCGTGCTCGGCCCTCGTCGGTGAATTCGTGCGGTTTTGGTACGACTACGATGCCCGGATGAAGGTGCTCGAGGCGCAACGAGCCGCGAGCACTCGTGCCCGATCGTCACAGGGAGACCGTCCATGAACGACATCGCATTCTCGATGGCGCGCCACTGCCCGGCCCGCGCCCGAAGTGGCGGTGTCCAACGACATGGTCAAGCGTGGCCTGTTCGTGGCGCCGGTGCTGATCGCGTTCGTGCGGACTGATCTGGGGTGTCAACGGCGCTGCGTCGAGCGCGTACGCGATCGCCATCGTGCTGGTCAACTTCGCACTGGCCGCCGGCATCGTCGCCGTCACCGCGAAGATCAGCCTGCGACTGATGATGGGGCTCGATCATGTTCGGCTACCTCGTCGCGCCTCGGGCTGATCTTCCTGGCCGTCTACTTGGTCAGAGACGCCGGATGGATTTCGCTCCCGGCACTCGGAGCGACCATCATCTTCACTCACCTCGGCCTCCTGGTGTGGGAACTGAAGTACGTGGCGATCTCGCTCGCCTATCCCGGCCTGAAGCCCAAGCCGTCCGTCAATGGTCCCGCCGGCCAACACAATCGAGCAACTAGGAGTATCTCGGCAATGCTCGCCCTCGACGTTTCCGCCGATCAACGAGTTGATCCGCTGGCAGGACATCTTCCCCGGGTTCAACAAGGTCGGTCTCATCGCCGTCATCGCCGCCGTGATCGGCATCGTCGTCTTCCTCGCCGGCCGGCCGCAAGGATCCGCTGCAGGCGCCGACGGGTGTGCGCAACCTCGCCGAGAGCGAGCGTCGACGTTCATCGAGAACGACATCGTCATGCAGACGATGGGCAAGGACGGCCTGCCGTGGACGCCGTTCCTGCTGTCGATCGTTCATCTTCGTCTACCTCTGCAACGTGCCCGGCATCATCCCGCTCTTCCAGATGCCGGCGACCGCCGCGCATGGCGATCCCGCTGTTCCTCGCGCTGACCGTCTGGGTGATCTACAACGCCGTCGGCTTCAAGCACAACGGGCATCAGGCTACATCACGTCGGCATGGCGTGGCCGCAAGGGCGTGCCGGTCGCTCATGCGCCCGCTGGTCGGCGTCATCGAATTGCTCGTCCAACATCGTCCTGCGACCCTTCTCCCTGGCCGTCCGACTCTTCGCCAACATGCTCGCCGGTCACATGCTGCTGATCACGTTCGCGTTCCTGACCAACGCGTTGTTCTTCGCCGAGACGAAGCAGCTCTTCCTGACCCGATGGCGATCCTGCCGTTCTTCATGCTGCTGTTCCTCACCGGCGTTCGAGGTGCTGGTCGGCCTGCTGCAGGCCTACATCTTCACGATCCTCACCGCCGTCTACATCGACGCCGCTCGGCACCCATCCCGAGCACTGAGCCCTGCCACCTCGCAACCCGATCTCCCGACACCAACACTCACTAGGAGAAATCGAAACAACATGGAAGCAATCGCCCGCCTCATCGCTGCACCAATCCGGCTGCAGACGCCCGACGAAGCCAAAGCCAGCCAACGCCGCCATCGGCGCCGGTTTCGCCTACGGCCTCGCCGCCATCGGCCCGGGCGTCGGCATCGGCTACGTCGTCGGCAAGGCCATCGAGGCCATGGCCCGTCAGCCCGAGGCCGCCGGCATGGTCCGCACGACGATGTTCCTCGGTATCGCATTCACCGAGGCGCTCGCCCTCATCGGCTTCGTCGTCTTCATCCTCCTCGGCCTCTAGGAGCACCCGTGCTCACCGTCACCGTCACCGCGACGGGTGCGGGCCACGCCGTGGTCGTCCATCATGTCCGCAGACCGCTGCGGAAGCAGAACCGACCGCCGAGGACACAGGCCCGAGCCCGATCGCCCGGAGCTCAAGGAGTCGGCTGGGGTGCCGGCGCGTTCATCGTGCTTGTTCGTCGCTGATGCGCTTGGTGCTCTTCCTCGTCTGAAGAAGGGCATGGATGCCCGCTACGGCAAGATCCGCGGCGATCACGAGACAGCCGACGCCGACGCGCCGCGGCCAAGGCCGAGGTCGCCGAGTACGAGGCGGAGTTGGCCACGGTCGAAGGCCGAGGCTCGCCAGCGCATCGACGCCGCGCGCCAGACGCTGGAGGCCGAGCGCACCGCGGCACTGGCCGAGGCCAACGCAGCGCATCGCCGCGCGTCGTGCCGAGGCCGTCGCCGCGACCGACGCCGCCAGAGCGGCCGCCGCAGCAACATGCATCGCAGAGGCTGTCGCCGACGTCAGCAGCCGTGCCGCAGAGCTGGCCACCGGTCGTCGCTCCGATCGCGGCGGCCGTCACCGGGCATCGTCGCCGTCACTGATGGCCGGAGGTGCGGACAATGATCCTCTGTCGCCTGATCATCGCCGCCGCCGAGGCGAGCACGACCCAGACGCCGTCGAAGTTCTGGCCCGAGGGCTACGAGATGCTGTTCGGCATCCCGGCCTCGATGCTGATCTTCTTCCTGCCTGTGGAAGTTCGCCGGTCCGACAGTCAAGAAGGCGATGGCGGCACGCACCGCGAAGGTCCAAGGCAGAGCTCGATGCCGGTGAGGCGGATCGAGCCGCTGCCGAAGCCGAGGCGGCACAGATCCGTCAGGCCAAGGGCGACATCGAAGCCGAGCGGGCCCGCCTGCTGGCCGAGGCCGACACGCAGGCCGCCGCATTGCTCGAAGATGGTCGCGCCCGGCTCGCACCAGGAGCTCGCCGAGCTCGAGTCGCCAGGCCGACGCCGATCATCGCTCGCCGCGCGCGAGCCGCTCGTGGCGACGAGCTGCGCGCCGAGATCGCCCGACTCTCGTCGGCCGCCGTCGACCACGTCGGTCACCGGCTCGCTCGACGAGGCGACGCAGCAGGCAACTGATCGAGAACTTCATCGCCGAGTGGTCAGGGGCCAGGAGCAGGAGTCGACGACGATGAGCGATTCACGCATCGAGGGTTACGCCCGCGGCCTGTTCGAGATCGCCCGCGCCGAGGGCACGATCGACGAGGTCGAAGACGAGTTGTTCCGCTTCGCCCGCAGCTTACGAGAGCAACGAAGAGCTGCGCAACGCGCTCAGCGACGAGCAGATCCCGGCCAGCCAAGCGCCAGGCGATCGTCGAGGATCTCCTCGGCGGCAAGGTCACACCGACGACGACGCAGCTGATCTCGATGGTCGTCGGCGCCGGCCGCGCGCGTGACCTGCCGGCCATCGTCGACAAGCTCGTCGCCAGGGCCTCGACAGCGCCAAGAACCTCGAGGTCGCCGAAGTTCGCTACGGCCGTCCCGCTGACACCCGACCAGGAGACTCGGCTGGCTGCCGCGCTGGCCAACGCCACCGGCAAGCAGGTGAACCTCGAAGGTCGTCGTCGACCCGTCCGTGCTCGGCGGCACTCGTCGCCACCGTCGGCGACACCGTCATCGACGGCACCGTCCGCACCCGAATCGAGCAGTTGAAGTCCCGCCTCTAGGCACCGGACACCACACGGAGACATGAGAGAACCATGGCAGAACTCACGCTGACCGCCGGCGACATCGCCGCGGCCCTCAAGAAGAACCTCGGAGGGCTTCGAGCCCTCGCTCGAGGCCCGCACACGTCGGTCGCGTCACCGAGGTCGGTGACGGCATCGCCCGCGCCGCGGCCTGCCCGACTGCGGCGTCAACGAGCTGCTCGAGTTCGAGGACGGCACGCGTCGGCCTCGCGCTGAACCTCGACGAGGAGTCGATCGGCGCGGTCGTGCTCGGTGATGCCGACGGCGATCGAGGAGGGCCAGACCGTCAAGGCCACCGGCCGCATCCTCTCGCGTGCCGGTCGGCGACGCGATGCTCGGCCGGGTCGTCAACGCGCTCGGCGAGCCGATCGACGGCCAGCGGCGAGATCGTCGGCGGCATCGACTGCGCCGCGCTCGAGATCCAGGCGCCCGGCATCATGGGCCGCCAGCCCGTGCACGAGCCGCTGCAGACCGGCATCAAGTCGATCGACGCGATGACCCCGATCGGCCGTGGCCAGCGTGAGCTCATCATCGGCGACCGCAAGACCGGCAAGACCACCGTCGCCATCGACACGATCCTCAACCAGCGCGGTCTCGGCGTGAAGTGCATCTACGTCGCCATCGGCCAGAAGGGCTCGACCGTCGCGCAGACCGTCGAGACGCTGCGCCAGCACGGTGCGATGGAGTACACGGTCGTCGTCGCCGCGCCGGCCGGCCGACCCGGCGCCGTTCAAGTACCTCGCCCCGTACGCGGGCTGCGCCATCGGTCAGCACTGGATGGAGAACGGCGAGCACGCCTGATCGTCTACGACGACCTGTCGAAGCAGGCCGAGGCCTACCGCCAGGTCGTCGCTGCTGCTGCGCCGCCCGCCGGGCCGCGAGGCGTACCCCGGCGACGTCTTCTACCTGCACAGCCGTCTGCTCGAGCGGGCCGCCAAGCTCAGCGACGAGCGCGGCGCCGGTTCGCTGACGGCGCTGCCGATCATCGAGACCAAGGCCGGGCGACGTGTCGGCGTACATCCCGACCAACGTGATCTCGATCACCGACGGCCAGGTCTACCTGCAGCGACAACCTGTTCAAGTCGGGCGTGCGCCCGGCCGTCGACGTGCGGCATCTCGGTGTCTCGCGTCGGCGGCGCCGCGCAGATCAAGTCGATGAAGAGCGTCGCCGGCACGCTGAAGCTCGACCTCGCCCAGTTCCGCGAGCTCGAGGCGTTCGCCACGTTCGGCTCCGAGCTCGACGCGATCTCCAAGGCGCAGCTCGAGCGCGGCTATCGCCTCGTCGAGCTGCTGAAGCAGCCGCAGAACAGCCCGATGCCGGTCGAGGAGCAGGTCGTCGTCGGTGTTCGCCGGCACGAAGGGCTATCTCGACAGCCTGCCCGTCGGCGACGTACGCCGCTTCGAGGCCGAACTGCTCGAGCTACATGCGCACGACGCAAGGCGCTGCTGTCGGCATGCGCAACGACCCCAAGGCCGACGTGCCCGCCGAGCTCGGCGACATCATCGTCGAGTTCAAGGAGCGTTTCGTCGCTGCCAACGCCGAAGCCGCTCGCGCACGCCGATCCGACGGCAACCGACGCCGCCGCGCTCGGCGAAGCCGAGAGCAACAAGACACTGGCGACCGAATGATGACAATCGACATTCGCACAGGCGCGCCGAGGGAAGCGCTAGCGACGAGGCGCACCCGAGCGCGGAGAACCGCAGGGCCGACGAGCGAGGGCACCAGTAGTGGCTGGAGGTCAGAGCGCATTCTTCGAGGGCGGATTCGTACCGCCGTCCAGGCAACGAAGAAAGATCACGCGCCATGGAGCTGATCGCTGCCTCCGCGATCGTCAAGGCGCAACAGCGTGCTGCCGCCGCCGTGCCCTACAGCGATCAGATCACCGAGGTCGTCAAGGATCTCGCCGCTGCCGGCGGATCGACAGCTCGCCGCTGCTCGCCGGCCGCGACGGTCGGCAACGTCGCCTACGTCGTGCATCACCGCCGACCGCGGCCTGTGCGGCGGCTACAACGCCGGCGTGCAGCGCGCCGCCGAAGGCGAGATCAAGGCCGACGTGCTGCACGGCCGCGACTACTCGGTGATCGCCGTCGGTCGCAAGGCCGAGAGCTACTTCCGGTTCCGCGGCTACAAGATCAAGGCCAAGTTCGCCGGGTTTCAGCGACGCCCCGAGCTACGCCAACGCCAAAGAGATCGGCCAGCACGTCGTCGATCTGTTCGTCAACGGCGAGGTCGACCGGGTCGAGCTGGATCTACACCCGATTCATCTCCGCCGGATCGCAAGAGGTCGTGCAACGTCCGCTGGTGCCGCTCGAGCGCGACACGGTTGCCGGCGGCGACGGTCGTCCGGCTGGCGACCGATGACCGCAGCGGTCCTGCAGCCGATTTCGAGTACGAGCCGGATCCGACCACGATCCTCGACTCGTTGCTGCCGAAGTACATCGAGGCCCGCATCTACGCCGCGCTGCTGAACGCAGCGGCGAGCGAGCACGCGTTCCGTCAGCGAGCGATGAAGAGCGCCACCGACAACGCCGACGAGCTGATCAAGAGCCTCAGCCGCATCATGAACCGTGCCCGCCAGGACTCCATCACCACCGAGATCATGGAGATCGTCAGCGGCGCCGAAGGCGCTCGGCCGGCGGCGACCAGGCGATCTCGTCATCGATTTCGAAATACTGCACGACGGTTCACCCGACACTCCTCGACACTCGAGTCGCGGTTCGACAATGAGAGAGCACTGTCGTGACCATGACCAACGACTCACCCAGCCAGCCCGCAGACGGAACACAGACGGTCGCGTCGTCGGCATCGCCGGCCCGTCGTCGACGTCGAGTTCCCGCGCGGCTCGCTGCCCAAGCTCAACACCGCGCTTCGAGTTCACGGTGCAGGTCGACGGCAAGCCGGTCGTCGTTGCTCGCCGAGGTCGCCCAGCAGCTCGGCGACAGCCGCGTCCGCGCCATCTGCATGAAGCCCACCGACGGCCTCACCGCGGGCACGCCGGTGCGCAACCTCGGGCCACGGCATCCGGTGCCGGTCGGCGACCGCACGCTCGGCCACGTGTGGAACGTGTGGGGCGACGCCCTCGACGACGATCCGGAGAGCTACGCCGACATGGAGCGGTGGGACATCCACCGCGACGCTGCCGCTGTCGACGCGCTCGAGCCCGTCGGGCGCATGTTCGACGACGGGCATCAAGGTCATCGACCTGCTGACGCCGTACGTGCCGGGCGGCAAGATCGGCCTGTTCGGCGGCGCCGGCGTCGGCAAGACCGTGCTCATCACAGGAGATGATCCACCGCGTCGCCGCAGGAGCACGGTGGTGTGTCGGTGTTCGCCGGCGTCGGCGAGCGCACCCGCGAGGGCACCGACCTCATCATCGAGATGGAGGAGGCCGGCGTCTTCGAGAAGGCCGCCCTGGTCTTCGGCCAGATGGACGAGCCGCCGGGCGTGCGCCTGCGCGTCGCCCTGTCGGCGCTGACGATGGCCGAGTACTTCCGCGACGTGCAGAACCAGGACGTGCTGCTGTTCGTCGACAACATCTTCCGCTTCGTGCAGGCCGGCTCCGAGGTGTCGACGCTGCTCGGCCGCATGCCGTCGGCGGTGGGCTACCAGCCGACGCTGGCCGACGAGATGGGCGTAGCTGCAGGAGCGCATCACCTCGACCCGCGGCCGCTCGATCACGTCGCTGCAGGCCGTGTACGTGCCCGCCGACGACTACACCGACCCGGCGCCGTTCACGCACGTTCACCCACCTCGACGCCACCACCGAGCTCAGTCCGCCAGGTCGCCGCGCTCGGCATCTACCCGGCCGTGGACCCGCTGGCGTCGACGTCGACGCATCCTGCGCCCGAGGTCGTCGGCGACCGCCACTACCGGCGTCGCCCGCCGGCGTGCAGGAGATCCTGCAGCGCTACAAGGAGCTGCAGGACATCATCGCCATCCTCGGCCTCGACGAGCTGTCCGAGGAGGACCGCTCGACCGTCGTACCGGGCCCGCAAGATCCAGCGGTTCCTGTCGCAGCCGTTCTTCGTCGCCGAGGTCTTCACCGGCCTCGAGGGCGAGTTCGTGCGCGGTCGCGGAGACCGTCGAGAGCTTCGAGGCGATCGTCGACGGCGACACTGGACGAAGTGCCCGGAGCAGGCGTTCCTCAACGTCGGCGGCGTCGAGCAGGTGATGGCCAAGGCGAAGTCGCTCTGCCGGACAGGTCGCGCTGACCAGTCGTGGCCACGATGCAAGTCGAGTTGGTGTCACCGGAGAAGGTCGTCTTCTCCGGTGAGGCGACTGCAGGTGATCACCGCACCCTCGGTGGCGGCGGAGATCGCCTTCCTGCCCGGTCACGCGCCATTTGTTGGTGCGCTCACGGAGAACCACACGCGCATCACATTGGCCGATGGATGCGCAACTCGATCGTCGCCGTGCACGGCGGTTTCGTCGCAGGTCGGCAACAACAAGGTCAGCATCCTCAGCGACATCGCCGAGCTCGCGACGACATCGATCGGCGTCGGGCGGAGCCGCCAAGGAACGCGCCGAGGTTCGGCTCCGCACCGAAGACGACGCCGAGGCGCAGGTGTCGTTGGCGCGCGCCAACGCCCGCCTCAACGCCTCAGGTGGGCCTGGCACGGCCAGCACCCCTCCCACTGACCACCGGCAGTTGTTTACAGCCTCGACGAATGAGCTCCGTATCCGTTCACGTCCGCGCTGGTCACCGGACTGTGCCGCCAGCGGGATCGGCGAAGCCATGGTCGACCTGCTCGGACGAGGCCGGCATTCCGCGGTGGTCGATGGCCAGGCTGCGCCGACCGGCTCGAATGGAGCTCGCCGCCGGGTACCCCGGCGTCGAGGGTGCTGGCAGCAGACCAGCACGACCGACGTGACGGTCGCCGACGCCGTGCATGCGACGCATCACCAGTGTCGACCATCCGAGTCGACTCCGGTCGTCAACAACGCCGGATTCGGCACCTCGAGGCGGGTTTGCCTTCCACGGACTCGATCCGGGACGGCTGCGCGACGAGATCGACGCTCAACGTCGCGTGCCCTGACCGCCATCAGTCCAGAGCGGCGCTCGGCGGCGATGGTGCCGGCGAGGCCGCGGATACCTCCTCAACGTCCGGCAGCGTCGCCGGCTTCCAGCTCCGCACCGCGACCAGGCGCCGTGTGCGCGGCGACGCGGGCCTACGTCACGTCGCTGTCGCGAGAGCCTTCAACGGAGGAGCGCAGCACCGGCGTGCGTGACGCCGCTAAGCAGCCCGGGGCTGGCCCGCACGGGAGCTCCAGAGGGTCAGCGGCACCGATTCGTACGGCGACGCAGTATCCGGCGATGGCGTGGCTCTCGCCGACCGAGGTGGCGGGAGGCCGGGCTGCGCGACGTCGCGCAGGGTGCGACGTGCCCTGTCCCGATCCCGGGCACCGTCGTACAGGATCGCTGGCCGCGGCGTCGGCCGTCACGCCGCACGCATCCCTCCGGCGCGACGGATCTCCAGCCTCGTGCGAGCGCTGAGCTGCAGCTGCGCTCAGCCGTAGTCGATCGCCGGCGACACGCGGACAGCTTGTCGATGCGATGGCGGGCGTCGATCATGCGAGCGGTGCCGCTCTTCGATCGCATCACCAAGCTCTGCGTGCGTGCTCCGTTGCGCTCGTACCTGGCACGCCGCGCGAGCTACTCGTCCGGTGATCCCGGTCGCCGCGAAAAGCAGTTATTGCCTCTCTGACCAGGTCATCTGTCGTAAGGACTGCGGAGAGGTCGTAGCCGAGGTCGATCGGCCGCCTGACGCTCGGCCTCGTCGCGCTGGCGCCAGCAGGCCCTGGATCTCGCCGCCCGTGCAGCTTCAACGGCAGCGGCGGTGACGCCCTCCGGCGTGCCGCCGGTACCGAGCAGCACGTCGACGCCGGCATCGGGCCAACCAGCCGCGACGGTCGCACCGAAGATGTCGCCGTCGGTGATCAGCTTCGCGCGTGCGCCACTGGCGCGAACCTCGGCGATGAGGTTAGGTGTGCCGTTCGCGGTCGAGGATGACCACCGGTGAGATCGCTGACCGACTCGCCCCTTGGCCTTGGCGCGACCCAGCGCAGGTTCTGTGTCGGCGTCGCGGTGATGTCGATCGAGCCGGCAGCCTCTGCGCCGACCACGATCTTGTGCATGTAGACGCACGGACCCGGGATCGAACATGGTGCGCTCGCTGACTCGCGATGACGGCGGTCGCGTTGGCTCGTGCCGTACGCGGTCAACGTGGTTCCGTCGATCGGATCCGACGGCGACAGTCGGTGAGCGGCGCGGTGCCATCGCCGACGCTCTGCCGTTGAAGCGCATCGGTGCGTCGTCCTTCTCGCCTTCGCCGATGACGACGATTCCGTCCATCGGCACGGTGGAAGCACCGTGCGCATTGCATCGACCGGCAGCCTTGTCGGCGCCGCTTCTTGTCGCCGCGGCCGACCGGCACGCGATGCGGCGAGCGCTGCGGACTCCGTGACTCGCACCAGTTCGAATGCCAGGTTGCGGTCCGGCTGCTGGGAGACTGATTCGAGGTCATCGCCCGTCCACCGTACTTCGGTCCGGTGGACGGGCGAAGCCCGGTGCGTTACGTCTTCATGTGTTGTCGCCAGTTGTCGTGCCGTGCAGTCGCAGCAGCCAGGAGAGTGCGCCGGTTGATCTGGCAGACGATCTTGACGTTCGATCGACAAGTGGTGGGCGGCATATGGGGTGGTTGGACCACATGGGGATCTCCTTTGAAAAAGTGGTGTGCTGGAAAAACGTTAGCGCGCCGGAACACGCGGCCATGTGTTGGCGGTAAGACCTGGACGCGCCAGATCAGCGGTCGTCAGGCGGCGCAGAACCCGATCGACGAGCGATGGAGCAACGGCGAACGGATCTGCGAACATCAAATCGAGCATTGCGAGCAATACGTAACTGGTCGAAGTACAAT
>ERZ1370068.9624-contig-8388_pt1 | contig 40165 bp, 62 predicted proteins | sample MGYA00561227_ERZ1370068 | MGnify/ENA primary metagenome ERZ1370068 (study PRJEB38410, sample SAMEA6850437) | metagenome | study: Metagenomic assessment of the ecological functions of the soil: analysis of the soil microbiota associated with the... | reverse complement strand
TGCGGTCGCAGCCGCGCACCACGGCGTAGGAGTAGTGGTAATAGCCGCCGCCATTGGCGCAGGAGCCCATCGAGATCACGTAGCGCGGCTCGGGCATCTGGTCGTAGACCTTGCGCAGCGCGGGCGCCATCTTGTTGGTCAGCGTGCCGGCGACGATCATCACGTCGGACTGGCGCGGCGAGGCGCGCGGCGCGAAACCGAAGCGCTCGAGATCGTAGCGCGGCATGGAGCCTGCATCATCTCGACCGCGCAGCAGGCAAGCCCGAACGTCATCCACATCAGCGAGCCGGTGCGCGCCCAGTTGATCAGCTCATCCGCACGCGGCGACGAGAAAGCCCTTTGTCCTTCAGCTCCTCGCCCATGACGGCGAAGTAGGGATCGTTCGGCGTGATCAGTGCGCCGCCTTCGACACCGGCGCGGCCGCCCTTCCGCCTGCCGGGATCACTCCCATTCGAGTGCTCCCTTCTTCCATTCATAGATGAAGCCGACGGTCAGCACGCCGAGGAACACGACCATCGACCAGAAGCCGAACGCGCCGATCGCCCTCAAGCGAGATCGCCCAGGGAAAGAGAAACGCGACTTCGAGGTCGAAGATGATGAACAGGATCGAGACCGAGGTAGAAGCGCACGTCGAATTTCATGCGCGCGTCGTCGAAGGCGGGAAAGCCGCATTCGTAGGCCGAGAGCTTCTCGGGGTCGGGCTTGGAGGGCGCGAAGACGAACGGCAGCACCATCAGGGCCATGCCCATGCCGGCCGCGATGGCGATAAACAGCAGAATGGGGAGGTACTCGAGGAGGAAAGCGTTCATCGCACGCTCTTTTTAAGCCTTGGCACGGCGGCGGAATGGCACCGGTTTGGCAAACGAAGCACTGACACTGCGCGCGACGAAATCGGCGAGGAATTCAGTCCGATTTCGCAGGTGCAGTATCATATGCGCCGCAAGGCGCGCAACGCGGGCGTTAGAGCAAGATCTGAGCTTGGAAAGAAAGGCCGATTCGCCGGTCTTTCGGGAGGAAATGGCGGGAGCGACGGGGCTCGAACCCGCGACCTTACGGCGTGACAGGCCGACACTCTAACCAACTGAGCTACGCCCCGCTTGGGGCAAACTCGCCGTTTTGGCGAAGAGGGCATGTAAGCGAGGCGGCGCTTAGGTGTCAAGGCGAGCGCGCTTTGCGGGTCACGTAGAGCCGCGAGGCCTCGAACGAAATTGCCAACCTGATGGAAGCTTCAGCGCGGTTTGCAGTCTCGGATCGGTCATCGCCGCTCGTCAAGGCCGCCAACCGGCTCGACTGCGAAGGCGCAGGACGGTCGCCGCGCCCGGTGGCAGCTCCATCATTGTGGTGAAAGCAGCTTCAAGATGGCGGGTAAAACGCCTCGTGTCGAACAGCGGATTTGCTTCGCGCTTCGCAGTCAACTTTGACTCGCAGGCGCGACATCATCCCTGGTCGTGAGCGAGTTGCATGGCCTTCGTCTCGTACTCCCCAAGTGAGTTCGTGACGAGTTCCTGCAAGCCCGCAGCGTGCAGCACGCTTGCGGCCGCGCGCCCCGCGAAGTGTCGTGCCGACGCAGGTGAGCACGGAGAGTCCCGGCCCAAAGCGCATCGCTGGCCGTCGTGCCGGAATTGCAAGGCAGCGTATCCAGGAAGAGATCCGCCGCACGATGCCGCGCAACGTGGTGCGTCGATGGCCATGCGCGGGGCAAAAATCAGCCGGTCCCCCGACACGCCTCGCGCCTCCGCCTCCTCCTCGCAGGTTCCGCGCGCCCGCATCGGTATTCTGGAAGCAGCCACAGCACGCTGCCGCGGACGCCTTTCAGCAGCCGCATCCAGACCGTGAACGTCTCCGGCGCGATCTTGAAATGGTTGTTGAAGGAACAGAATACGAAGGCGTCATCCGGCAGCCCCAGCTCGCTTCGCGTGAATGCGCGCTCAGCAGAGCGGACGCTCGAGATCGTTGGCCTGAAAACTGTCGGGGAGGCGGACGACCTTCTCGCTGTAATAGAGGATTGCTGCTCACTTGGGATGACGGTCCGATCGGCGATGATAGTCGATATAGTCTGCGCCCGTGGTCCCCGGAAAGCCGAGATAGTTCACCTGCAAAGGTGCGGGCCGCATGGCAAAGATGGCGGGCCGGGAGCCTTCGGTGTATCCCATCAAATCGACGGCAATATCGACCTCGTGCTCACGCAGCAGGCGCGCTATCTCAAAGTCGGTCTCGCCGCGAATATCAATGAAGCGGTCGAATGCGGCTTTGGCGCGCTTGCGCGATGCGCTGCCGTCATCGCTACCGAGCGAGACCGCTATGGTTTCAAAACGGGTCCTGTCGTGCTGTTCGAAAACGCCGGTCATAAGCTGCAACATGGCATGGGCGCGGAAATCGGCCGAAACATAGGCGAGGCGGACGCGATCGTGAGCGTAGCGTTCCGTGGTGCACAACGGGCCTGCGGAAGCCCGCACTTCATGCACTACCCGAAAGGCGTGCACAGCGCAATTGATCCGCTTCCGATGCGGAAACCGCGATCAGCTCGCCCGGCTGGATCACTCGCAGCCCCGCCGCGAGATCTCGTGGGAACAGCCTGGCGCTCCTGCGGCAAGTCCGCCCAATCGCACTGACGGAGATTGTGCAAACACGCGGCTTCCACGCGCGTAAGGCAAAGCCGGATCAAGCTGCAGCGGTGCTTCGAAAGCTCCGTGCCGCTTCACAAACGGCCCAACATCGACAACGCATTGCCGCGGTTGCTGTGCAATTCGGCGCGCGGTTCAAGCGCCAGGGCCTGGTCATAGCTGGCCAGAGCCTCGTTCTACCCGATTGAGGTTCAGCTAGCGCGCGCGCACGGTTGTTCCACGCTTCGGCGGTCGGTGAACCAGTCGAAACCGCACGGTCGAGGCTCGCCACCGCCTCATCGTTACGCCGTAGTGCGAGAAGCAAACGGCCACGCGACGCCCATGCCGGGAGTGACGGACGGATTGAGCGCCAAGAGGCGGTCATACGCGGCGGAGCGCCTCACTCATGCCGACTCAGTCTCTCCAATGCCGAACCACGGTTGAAGAGCGCGTCGAGCGAGTTTGGATTGACCTCCAGCGCCGGCCGCGATCGGCTGCTCGCCCTGCTCGTACCATGACCGCTCTGGAGGTTGCAAGAAGCCAAACAGGTACAGCGCGGTTGAAATTCCGCGGCTGGCTCTGCAACACTTCGAGATAGAGGCGGGCGGCCTCGGCAAGATTGCCGCGCTTGATGCAGGTCGCAGTGCCGCCGCGAGCTTGGACTCGTCCATGGCGTTAGTTCGCCGCCGCTGGGACAGCGAAGCTTTCCGGCTTCAGACCGCCGTGGCGCGCCACATCTCCGCGAACGCAGTTGAGATCGCGCGTGAAGCCGCCGGCCTTGAACAAGAAGATCGATTTGGTGCGCGGTTTGCAGCTTCGCTCGGATTTGCGAAAGGGCAGATGGGTCGTCTGGGCGAGCTTGCTCGCGGCGGTCGTACCAGATGCGCGATCAATTCGGGAAGCCCGACCGCGGTAAGCAGGCTCGCGGCCACGCGTCCGGCAAACGTCGCACCTGTGCGGGATAAGCGGCAGACCCGCCCACAAAGCGTCGCTCGCGCGTCGACGCGCATTGCACGGCAGCGTATCCAAAAGAGATCGGCCGCGCATGTCGCGCGCAGGTGCGCGTCCGGATCGCGCGCGGAGCGAAAAGATGAGACGCACGTCGAGGCCATGCCCTTGTCTCCGCTTCCTCGTTTGAGATGGCGCACGGCCGCCGGATTGTCGTCAAGCAGCCACAGCACGCTGTTCTGCAGCCGTCTTGAGGAGCCGCATCCAGATGTCGAACAGCTCCGGCGTGATCTTGTAGCTGCTGTTGAACGAGCAAAACACGAAGCCCGTGGTGCCAGGCAGTCCTCGCCTCGCTTGACGGGATGGGAAACCGCCGCTCAGCGATGCGGCGCCGCCGCCGAGGTCCATTGGCCTGATAGCCGTGGGGAAGCCGAACCACCTTCTCGCTGTAGTGGCGTTCGTCGCCGGCCGGTATTGATGACGGCATCGGCGACGATCGCTGGATCGACACATAGGCGGCGCCCATCGTGCCCGGATGCCCGGCGATAGTTCACTTGCAGCGGCGCCAGGGCGAAAGCCAACACACACGGGGACGCGCATCCTGCGTGAAGCCCTTCAAATCCAGGGCGATGTCGATCTCCATCGCCTCTGACCATTGACGCCACTTCGGCATCGCTTTTCTCACGCACGTCGACGAAACGATCGGAAGCCTTTCAATGCTAGACGCGACGCGCATGTCGCTGTTGTCGTCCGGACCGGAACGACAGCGCCGGTCGTCGCAAAGCGCGTTCTGTCGTGATGCTCGAAGACGCCGGCGGCGATAGGCCGTCGCATGCGCGTGAAATCCGCGGACAAACAGGCCACCCGGGCTCTCTCGTGGGCATATTTCTCACCACGCCAAAGCGGCGCGGGAAGGCGGGCAACGGTCCTTGACCCAGGCTTGCGCGCAGCGCCGCTGATCCTCGGCGGAGTAGGAAATGAGAGGCGCTGGCGTGCCTGGCGAGAGCGCCAGCCGGCCCCCGTTGTATGTCGCTGTGCAGCCTTGCCCTGTCCGCGCCGACCGAACGCCAGTCGCAGCTTAATAGGCACGGCAGTGCGCCGCGGTTCCGCTGGCGCGCGAAGGGAATTCCGCATCAACCGCGACCAGCGCACATCGTAAGCAGCGCCCGCCTCTTCATAGCGCTGGAGCTCGAACAGCGTCGCCGCGCGGTTGCTGAGGCGCCTCGCGGTCGCGCGGCTTGAGCGCTCAACGCGCGCTCGAACGAGGAAGCGCCTCCGGCGTGCCGCCGCAGCGCCAGCGGCGGAATGCCGCCGCGGTTGGTCCACGCTTCGTCGTAGTCGGGCTTCAACGCCAGCGCCTGGTCGAAGCAGGCGAGAGCCTCGGCCTGCCGCTGCAGCATTTTGCGTAAAGCGCACAGCCGCGATTGTTCCTGCGCGTCCGCGGCGCGCTGGATTGACGGCGATGGCGTTGCCGATCCAGACGCTCCGCATCCGCGAATTCGCCGCGCTGGAAATGAACGAAGCCAAGCAAATACAAGCGCCTCGAAAGTGGCGCGCGTGCGCCGCGCGGACCGCGCCGTAGAGGGCCGCCGCGCCCGACAGATCTCCCGTCTGTGGTGCAGCTGAACGGGCGCGCTGAATGCTAGCGCCTCGCTCACCGCGGAGCTTCTCCACGGCAAACGCCTCCAGGGACGGAGGCCGCCCTGCGTTGGCGCTCGGTCATCCTCCCCCAAACGCGCGCTCGAGGTCGCCCGTATAGCCGCGGTGTCGAACAACGGACGAGGTGTCGCGATTCCGCCTCAGCTTTTGCTTCACGTCTCCTCCAACCCCCGCGTACCGCGCGCGAGAGCCAACCGCGAGGGATCTCGTATTCGGCGGCATGAATGCGGCGATGCAGCTCAGCCAGCCCGACCGCCTTCTGAGCATGCTCGCCGCAACGCGGCCCGCAAAGGTCGTACCCTCGAGCGTGAGCACCGGTACGCCGGCCCACAAACGCATCGCTTGCGGAGGTGTGCGCGTTGCAAGGCAACGTATCGAGAGAACGAGATCGGCGAGCGCGTAGCGCGCCGTGCGAGGTGATTCCCTCGTTCGATGCGACGATACGGCGCGAAAAACGATGCGGTCGGGATCGAGGTCGCGGCTTCTTGCTCTCACGTTGCAAATTCTTCTCGCGCTGAAAGGGCATTAGGCTCCGACAGCCATAGAATGCTGCCGTCGACCGCCGGCGAGAATGCGCATCCAAACATCGAATGTTTCCGGATTGAATTTGTAGCTGTTGTTGAATCGCGGCAAAGAGCAAAGTCCGGCTCGCGGGTAATCCTGCTTGTGCGCGTGGCTTGGCGTTTGCGGGGAGATGCGCCGTTTAGAGTCGCTCGGCATGGATAGCTAGCTGGCGCAGGTAAACCACTTGCTCGCTGTAATGTTGGCGCTCGTGGTCCGGAATGACGGTGCGATCGGCAATCAGGTAATCGATTTGCGCCATCGCCGTCGTTGCCCAGGAAACCGAGATAGTTGACTTGTACGGGAGCCGGACGCCGCGCCAGGATCCCGTTCCGTGCAATCGCCGGTCAGCCCCATCAAATCGACCGCAATGTCGATTTTCTTCGCGTACAGCAGGTCCAGCGATTTCACCGTCGTTTTACCCCGCACATCCAGGAACTCATCGGCGCAGACGAAATCCTGCGCCGCATCGCGCTTTTGTCGTCGGGACCGTACGAAACGGCGACGATGTGGGAAGCGTTCCTGTCGTGATGTTCCAACGCGGGCGATCGAGTATCGCCACCGGATGGGATCTCGAAAACCGCCGGACAGGTAGGCAATGCGGAGCTTGTCGTGCTCAGTAATGCTCGCCCCTTCCAGAGCGCGTGCGAGAGCCGGCTAGTCTGCGTTCCAAATGTGAGCGCATTGCATCTGTTCGGCGGGGTCGTCCGGATATCATCAGATTGCCGAAGGGTTGAATGCACTGCGCGCCCGCCTTCTTCACATCCAGCTGCGATTCGCGCTTCTCGCCGGCCGAACCCGGCCCAATCGCAGCAGGATAACTGAAGCGAGCAGGCCGGGGCCGCGGGCGGTCAGGAAGTCCGGATACAACGCTAACGCGCGAACCGAAATCACGAATCGCTCTTCAAACCGCTTCAGCTTCTATGTGCGGCTGCCGCGGGTGCTCCAGTGTGCGCGCTGTCGGGACGCAGGCTCAAAGCCTCTGTCGAACGCGGGAATGGCTTGCGGGTACCGGCACATTTGCGAAAGCGCGACTCGAGGTTGTGCCAAGCTTCCGCGGATTCCGGGTGCGCTCTTCAGATAGATCATCCGTAGCAGGACGGCGCTTCACGCCTGCGGCCGGATTGCAACAACGCGTCCGCTTGGCCCAAGAGCGCGTCGCTCATGGCGTGGCCGGCGAGCCGACATGAAAAGGTTTCCAGGCGGCAAGCCCCTTGATAGCGCCCCACATGTGCACAAAGGCGGCTTCCAAGCGCCGGGTGAAACCAACCGTATCGAACAAAGGATGCGTGTCCGATTGCGTTGCAGCTTCTGCTTCAGCGCGGCGAGCACGGCGGGGTCATGCGCGAGCTTGATCGCCAAGGCTTCCGTAAGCTTCGAGCGACCGTGATCAATTCCGGCAAAGCCGAGCGCGGGCTAAAAGACTGGCGGCGACGCGGCCTCGCAAAACTGGTGCCGAGCACCGTGACTGGTAAGTCCGGCCCAGACCGCATCGCTGCACGTGGTATGGGCATTGTAGGGCAGCGTATCCAGGAACAGATCGGCGAGCTTTTGCCGCGCCAGCTGATCCGCGGTGTTGTGCGCCGCGCAAAGATCTTGAGCCGCTTCGGGCGCAATCCCCCGCCTGTCGCTTCGCGGCAGCAGATTGCGCGGCACCGCGGGATTGTCCTGCAACAGCCACAGCACGCTGTTGTCGAAAGGCGCGCAGAATGCGCATCCAGACGTCGAACATCTCGCGGCAAGGATTCTTGTGGTTGTTGTTGAAGCAGCGGAACACGAACGCATTGTCGGCGCAACCCGACTTCCGCGCGGCGCGAGGAGGCGTGCGGACATTTCCCGCTTGGCATCATTGCATTGGTAGGAGTCCGGAAGATACGCGATCTGTTCCAGGTGTAATGAGGACGCGGCTACGGCTCCGGGATGACGATCCTGTCGGCGACGATAGTCGTAATAATCGGCCGCCATCGTGCCGGGGTAGGCCGAGATAGTGCGCTTGGAGTGCGGCACGGACGCAGCGCGGCAGATGCCCGGCCTGGTTTCGCCGCGTAGAACCTTCAAATCGATTAGGATGTCGGTTTCGCCCTTGCGCAGCATCTCGGCAACCTGCCTGGTCGCTCAGCTTGCGGACATCGACGGAAGCGATCGAAGCGCTCTTTCAAGCTCGGGCACGCATGGCGCTTTTGTCGTCGCGGCGCCAAACGACATGGCCGTGGTCTCGAAGCGACTGCGATCGTGGTTCTCGAAAACGCCCGCCATCAGAAGAGCAGTGGCGTGAATGCGATAGTCCGCCGACAGATAGGTGCGACGCGAATTTTGTCATGGCGATAGATCTCGCCTTGCCAGAGCGGCGTCAGGGATGCGCGGTATTTCTGCGTGCACCCATACGCGTGCGAACTGGAGCTGTTCCTCCGTAGAACCGGACAACAGTGCATTGCCCGTCGGGTCGAGCACAAACAAGCCCGAACGCACCAAGGCGGCTATCTTTTTCCGCTCTTCATCCAGTCCCGTGCCAATCGCAACCGTGAAGCCTGCTGATCAGTAAGATATCCGGTCACATAGGTGGGGCAGTTGGGATCGGCGTCGCGGACCTTCTGATAGTCGCTTCGCCGCAGTCCTCAAAGCGTTCCATTTCGAAAGCAGATTGGCGCGATTGAGCCGCGCGGCAAACATCGCCAGAGCAAGAGCCAAGCCCGCTATCGAAGCTGGCCAGGGCGGTCGACGAAAGCGCGCTGCTTCCTGCGAAGGCACTAGCGCGGCGCAGCCATGCATCCGCGTCGTCGGGCTTGAGGGCGAGATAGGCTTCCGTAGTCGCGCGCCGCATCGAGCAGGCGATCGAGCTGCAGCAGCACATCGCGCGCCCGCCGGCGAAGCGCCTCGGCATCCTTCGGGTGCGAATTGATCGCCTTGTCGAAGCTCGCAATCGCATCATCAGCGCGCTGAAGCATGAGCAGCGCCGTGCCGCGGCTTTTCCACGCCTCCGCATAGGCAGGCGTTCAGGGCCAAGGCACGGTCATAACTCGAGACCGATTCCTGCCAACGCTCGAGCACGAACAGCGTGGCCCCACGGTTGTCTCCACGCTTCCGCAACATTCGGCTTCAGCGCCACAACCTTGTCCAAGCTCTCGAGTGCCGCCGCGTGCTGCTTGAGTGCGGTCAGCAACGCTGCTGCGATTGACCAGCGCTTCGATATAGTCGGGCTTGAGCGCGATCGCCCGGTCGAAGCAGCGTGAGCGCTCTTCGCGGGCCGGTTCAGCTTCTGCAGCAAACAGGCGCGGTTGTGGTAGAAGGCAGGCGCGGCGTTCGGATCTCACGCGCGCCGCTTCTCCAATCAGCCGTTCGGCCTCTTCAAGCCGTCCGGTCTGGTAGCGGATGATGCCGAGCCCATGCAGTGCGTCGAAATGCGCCGGCTGCGCGCTGAGGAGCTGGGAATATACCTCCGCCGCTTCATTCAGCCGACCCCGCGCGCTGCAGGCGAACGCGCGCTCTCGAGCAGCGTCTCGTTCATGGGCGCCTCCCCGGCTGTGCGCGCAACCACCAACGTCTCAGGCGCTTCGCCGCGTTGGTGCCGCTCATACATGGAAATATACGCCGCCTCCAAATGCCGCGTAAAACCAACCGTGTCGAACAAGGGTACATTTCGCGGTGCCGCGTCAACTTCGCTTTGAGCGCCCAGAGCGCCTGCGGATCCCGCGCCAGTGAAGCGGCCTTGGCTTCCATAAGCCGTTAACCAGATCCGATCAATTCCGGAAGACCGATCGAGGAAAGAACACTTGCGGCAACACGAGCGGCAAGAGAATTCCCCGGCGACGTCACCACCGGGACACCGGCCCAAAGCGCATCGCATGCGGAGGTGTGCGCATTGTAGGACAGCGTGTCGAGAAAAAGATCGGCGTGGCCCAAGCGCGCGAGGTGATCTTCCACGGGACGATACGAACGGCGGCAAAGACCAATCGCGGCGCGGACACTTCGCTCTCCGCTTCGCGCTGAAGATTGCGCATCGCGGCAGGATCGCATTGCGGCGGCCAAAGCACACTCCTTCAACCGACTTCGAGAAGCCGCATCCAGATACATCGAACACCACTGGATCGAACTTATAAGGGGCTGGTTGAAGCAGCAGAAGACGAAGCCACATATCGGGAAGGCCTCGCTTCGCGCCTGCTCGGTCTACGCGCCGCGGTTTGCCGTTCCGCGTCATTTGGCAGATAGCAGTCGGGAAGAAACACAAGTTTTTCGTCGTAGTAGCGCTCCTCACCGGCCTTGATCACCGTTCGATCGCCGATCCCATGTAATCGAGGTGCCGAGTACCCATCGTGCCGGGGAAGCCAAGATAGTTCACTCTGGATCGGCGCCGGACGGAACGACAAGATCCGCGGCCGGCAGAATTCGGTATAACCCATGAGATCCACGGCGATGTCCGCTTCCATATCGCGCAGAAGCGCTGTGCGGCGGCAAAATCGCTGACCTCCCGCACATCGATGTAATGGTCGAACGCGCGTGCCACACGCCTGGCCATCGCGCCATCGGTAGCGCCGAACGAAACGGCGATGGTCTCGAACCTGCTTCCGGATCGTGATGCTCAAAGACTCCAGCCATCAGCCGTGCGACCGCGTGATCATTGAAGTTGGCGGACACATAAGCCAGGCGAATGCGCTCATGTGCATAACGCCGTCCCTGCCACAGCGGATCGGGAGCCGCAGGACATACACTTGCTCGGCCCATCGCTGCGCGGCCTCCTGCATCTCCGAAGGAGACAGAGTGAGTGCAATCGCGACAAAGGGCGTCGCCACGGCTTCTTCCGGACTGGAGGCCGTGTTGCAGGTGAAGCCTTTGCTCGTCGAATCCCTGCCAGTCGCAGCAACTCAAACGGCAAAACGCGAGGTTCCCCGGCGGCGTAGGGATAATCAGGCTCGAGTTCCAGCACGCGCGGAAATCCGCGGCCGCCTCATCGAAGTGTCTGAGAGAGAGGGCAGCATTGCCGCGCCGGAAGCGCGCCTCGGGCATCGTTCGCCTGGTTTGAGCGCCAGCGCGCGATTGTAACTGTTGATCGCGTCCGATGGATCCACGATCGCTAGCGCATCGCCGCGACTAGACCACGCCTCCGCGAGACCGGGATTCAGTGCCATGCTTTGTCGAAATCCGCGACCGCTTCTTGATGCCGTTGCTGGGCCATCTTGATGATGCCGCGGCCTTTCCAGGCTTCCGTATGATTGAGCCGAGCGTTACCGCTCTGTCGTAGCTCGAAAGCGCATCTTCATGGCGCGTGAGCTGGCGCAGAGCGCCGCCGAGATTGTTCCAGCCTTCCGCGAACGCATGGCGCTAACTTCGTCACTCGCGCGAAAATCAGCGCTCGCCTCCTCGTGGCGGTGAAGGCGCGAGAGGGTAGTCCCGCGATTGGTGAGGGCTTCGATGTAAGCAGGTTTGAGCGCGATTGCCTGGGTGAAACAGATGAGTGCCTCGTCAAGGCGCTCGAGCTTCAGCAACAGCGCAAGCGCGGTTGTAGCTGGCATCGGCGCGAGGCTCCACGGCAGAGACCAAAACCGAACAGGCGCTCGGCTTCCTCCAACTGCCCCGCCTGGTAGCGGACTACAGCGAGACCCTGAAGGGCTTCCACGTGGCGCGGGTTGGAACGCAGGATTTCGCCGTAAACATCCGCGGCTTCCTGCAGCTTGCCGGCGCGCCTCAGACGAAGGGCGTTTTCCAGCATGGAATCGGTCATGGCGGTTCGCCGATCCCAGATCGAGACTTGTGACCGGGCTCGCGTTCCACGCCAAAATCAACGTCTAATATCGCGGACCGGTCGGAGTTGGCGGGGCGGAGCTTGGCCGGCTTGTGCTCGATTCCGGTCCGCTCTTTGCGGCGGATGGCGTCAGACCTCGGCGTGGCGCGCGACACTGGAGCCAGCGGCATCGACGGACTCGCGCAACTCGGTCTGCGAAACGCGTCCGTCCTTTGTCCGATCTGCCAAGTCGAAATAGGAATGCGCCGTCGTGCTGAATTCCCGCAAGTCGACGCAACCATCGAGATTCCAGTCGACCAGAGGCGATGCCTGGGGGCCGTCACGCCGAAGACGCCGCTCATTTCGGCCCGCACTTCCGCCGGACCCAGGCAATTGTCACCGTTGGTGTCTGCCGCGGCATAGTCCGCCTTGAGCCCCGCTTCCATTTCTTCCCGGGTCACGACTCCGTCGTGATCGGCATCGAAGTGAAGCAGCAGGGCCGCGCTCGCGGGCAACCCCGGAGGCAGCCGTTCCGCCGCGAAGGCTACGCCACCGATCGCAATTGCGACTCCGGCAGCGGCAAAGCACAATGCGCTTCATAGCTTGGCGCCTCTTACTCAACCTTAAGAACCCACTCCAACTTGGCGCGGTTCGGAAAGCGGTCTCGAACCCACCCGTTTACTCAAGATTGCCCGCGGCGCCTGCCCTGGGTCTGGAGGTGGCGGCGCGCAACGAGGCACGCGCAGCTCAACCCCCGCCAAGTGCCTCCGTGGTCCCGATCGAGCTGCCCAAACAGCGTACGCGCCGTGGTAGCGAACTCGGCGAAATCGATGACGCCGTCCTGGTTCCAATCGATCAGCGGCGAGGACGCCGTCCAGCCGCTTTGCCGCCAGCGGCGATCGTTCTCCGCCTGCATCTCGGCCGCATCGAGGCTTGCCGTCACCGTTGGTGTCGGCAGCCGCGAACTGACGCTGGAGTCCTGCTTCAAGCTCCTTCTTTGGTTACGACGCCATCGTTGTTGGCATCGAAACTGAGCATGTCCGTGATGTTTCGCTGCAGATCCGCCGCTTGAGGCGCAATCGGCCGTGCCGCTGCCCCGGGCGCGTTCATCGCGGGCGGCGGAGCATTCTCCTGCCGGCGCACGCTTCGGCGACCAGCAGAACAACGCCGCTGCAGGCGAATACTCGTATCCACGGTGTCATGAGCGACAGCATCCCTCGCTGCCGTCCTTGTATACTTCCGCGCCGGTTTTGCCCATGAATTCCGCGCAAGTCGTTCGCAACTTAACTACGCGGAATAGGCGTTGATCGCGGTTTTCCGCGGAATTTCAGGCTCCGATGTGGCCCATCTTGCCGCTGCGATAATCTTCGATGGCGCGATGGATTTCGGCCGGCGTGTTCATCACGAATGGTCCATAGCCGACGACGGGCTCATCGATCGGCTTGCCGGAAAGAACAAGCACGGTAGCCTCGCTGTCGGCATCGACGCGGATCGCTTGTCCGTCGCGCTCGAAGGCGACGAATTCCGCGGCGCGCACGGATGTTGCTCCGTTGACGCGAATGTTGCCCTTGAGCACGAAGAGCGCGGTCGTGTGGCCTTCAGGAAGTTCCAGCAACGTGCCCTTGCCTGCGTTCAGACGAAGCTCCCACAAATCGACCGGGGTGAAGGTCGCGGCGGGGCCGCGCGTGTCTCTGTAACTTCCGGCGATGACCCGCAGGCTTCCGGCTTTTTCGGGCAATTCAGATTGAAATCTCACGCGCCAACAGTGTTTGATAACGCGGAGCCGTCATCTTGTATTTCGCGGGAAGATTGACCCAGAGCTGAATCGCTTCGAACGGTCCGCCGCTCCGCGTGTAGGCCGCGCTGTGCATCTCTTCGTGCACGACGCCGGATCCCGCGGTCATCCATTGGACGTCGCCCGGACCGATTTTGCCGGAGTTGCCGCCGGAATCGCGATGCTCGACTTCGCCGCTGTACATGATGGTGACGGTCTCAAAGCCGCGATGCGGATGCTCGCCGACGCCGCGAGGCTTATTGGAAGGCTGAAATACCGCGGGGCCCGCATAGTCCAAAAGCAGAAAGGGCGTCGTCTCGCTTGCGTTTTCGTAGGTGAAGATCGAGCGCACAGGAAAGCCGTCTCCCACCCAGTGGCCTTGAGGCGCAGGACGCGGCGGCAAAGCAGCTTCAACGAAGGCAGCGTTGCCGGGGACTTCTTTCGTCGTAACCGGCGCAATCGCCATGAACTCACTCCATTTTCGGATTTCGTCAGCACAAAGATGGGGAGCCCGAGCAACTTCCGGAAGGGGTACACCAAGCTCGCGTGCTAAGGCGTCTGGCTCAGTCCGACTTCGCTTTCGCTTCGCTCAGCGCTATCCTAATCGTGCGTCGGGGCGGTTAGCTCAGCGGTAGAGCACCATCGTTTACACCGATGGGGTCGGCGGTTCGAGCCCGTCACCGCCCACCACGCTTCGCCTCACGGGCTACGCGCAACGCAGGCCGTGCGGAGACTGTCAGGTCGAAGCAGCGTCCAAACGCGTAGGGCGCGTCAAAAGCCGACGAGCGAAACCTTCAGGCGTTCAGCGCATCCTTGAGCGGCTTTCCAGCGCGGAATCTGGCCGCCTTCGAAGCTTTGATCGTGATCTCTTCGCCGGTCTGAGGATTGCGGTCCTTCGCCGCCGCGCGCGTGCGGAAACCACGAAAACGCCGAAGCCGGTGACGCGAACTCTCTTCCGCCGGATCTTCAGCGAGTCGGTGATCACGTCGAACACGCCGTCGACGGCCTTCTGGGCGTCCATCTTCGAAAGTCCAGTCCGCTCTGCCAATTTCTGGACAAGATCGTTTTTGTTCACGGGCGTTCTCCTGATGCGCGGGCCGTTCCCGCAAGATCTCGGCACTTTACGGCGGGTTTTCGAACGCCGTCAAAGCGTGATTGCATGAAAATGCCCCCTTGAGGACTTCCCGCGAGGGTGCGCATTTTGCCGCATAAGGCTCCGTCTAGTGGGTGACGATAGCGTCCTCGCCGCCTTCATCCGATGCGTGTAGCCGGGGTCTTCAGGCTCTTCCCAAGACGACCGCAACAGGCTGACGGATCAGCGCGATCTTGAGCACCTCTTCCATGCTTGAGACCGGCCGGATCTCAAGTCCGCTCTTCACATTGTCCGGTATCTCCGCGAGATCCTTCTCATTTTCGGACGGGATGATCACGGTCTTGAGCCCGGTCCGGAGCGCTGCCAGCAACTTCTCCTTGAGGCCGCCGATCGGCAGCACGCGTCCGCGCAGGGTGATTTCGCCCGTCATGGCGACGTCGCGCTTCACCGGAATGCCCGTCAGAACCGAGATGATCGAGGTTGCCATGGCCACGCCCGCGGACGGTCCATCCTTCGGGGTCGCCCCTTCGGGCACGTGGACGTGAATATCCTTGCGGTCGAACAGCGGCGGCTTGATGCCGAAAGTGAAGCGCTCGCGAGCGCGCGTAGGAGCGCGCCGCGTCGATCGATCCTTCCATCACGTCGCCGAGTTTGCCGGTGGCTTGGAAGCGTCCCTTGCCGGGCACCATGACGGATCTGATGGTCAGCGTTTCGCCGCCCACTTCGGTCCAGGCCAAGCCGGTGACGACACCGACCTGATCCTCGCCTTCCATCTCGCCATAGCGGTGTTTGCGCACGCCCGCGTAGACGCCGAGATTGTCCGGGCGTGAGCTCGATCTTCGACCGCCTTGCCCGAGACGATCTCCTTCACCGCCTTGCGCGCGAGATTGGCCAGTTCGCGTTCCAAATTGCGGACGCCGGCCTCGCGCGTGTAGTAGCGGATCAGATCGCGCAGCGCTGTCGTCGTCGATCGACCACTCGCCGTCCTTCAGGCCATGCGCCTTTATCTGCTTGGGCAGCAAATGGCGCTTGGCGATCTCGACCTTTTCGTCCTCGGTGTAACCGGGGATGCGGATGATCTCCATGCGGTCCATCAGCGGCTGCGGCATGCGCAGCGTGTTGGCCGTGGTGATGAACATCACGTCCGAAAGGTCGAAATCGACCTCAAGATAATGGTCGTTGAAGGCATGGTTCTGTTCGGGATCCAGCACTTCGAGAAGCGCTGCCGAAGGATCGCCGCGCCAGTCGGCGCCAAGCTTGTCGACCTCGTCCAAGAGGAACAGCGGATTGGCCGCCTTCGCCTTCTTCATCGACTGGATGATCTTGCCCGGCATCGAGCCGATATAGGTGCGCCGGTGACCGCGGATTTCCGCTTCGTCACGAACGCCGCCCAAGCTCATGCGCACGAACTCGCGGCCCGTAGCGCGCGCGATCGATTTGCCGAGCGAGGTCTTGCCGACGCCCGGCGGTCCGACGAGGCACAGGATCGGTCCCTTCATCTTGCCGGCGCGCTGCTGCACGGCGAGATATTCGAGAATCCGCTCCTTGACCTTGTCCAGACCGTAATGGTCGTCGTTGAGCACCGCTTCGGCGTGGCCGATGTCCTTCTTGATCTTGGACTTCTTGCCCCAGGGCAGCGACAGCATCCAGTCGAGATAGTTGCGCACGACGGTGGCTTCCGCCGACATCGGGCTCATCGACCGCAGCTTCTGACTTCCGCGCTGGCTTTCTCGCGAGCTTCCTTGCTGAGCTTGGTCTTCTTGATGCGCTCTTCGAGCTCGGCGAGTTCGTCGCGGCCTTCTTCGCCTTCGCCGAGCTCCTTCTGAATCGCCTTGAGCTGCTCGTTCAAATAATACTCGCGCTGCGTCTTCTCCATCTGGCGCTTGACGCGGCTTCTGATCTTGCGCTCGACCTGAAGCACGCCGATCTCGCCCTCGATGAGAGCCAGCACGCGCTCCAGGCGCTCGACCACGTTCAAGGTCTCGAGCAATTGCTGGCGATCGGCGATCTTCACGGTCAGATGCGAAGCCACCGTGTCGGCGAGCTTGGCCGGGATCATCGATCTGCGCAACGGACGCCAGCGTTTCGGCCGGCACCTTCTTGTTGAGCTTGATGTAGCTCTCGAAATTCGACTTGACCGAGCGCACGAGCGCCTCGATTTCCTGCGCGGCGCCTGCCGGTTCGGAGATCGGCTCGATCAAAGCCTGAAAGAAATCTGTGCGCGGCGAAAAGCCTTTACGCGCGCGCGGGTCTTGCCTTCGACGAGAACGCGCACCGTCTGGTCCGGGCAGCTTCAAAAGCTGCAGGACGGTGGCAAGCGTGCCCAGGCGATAAAGCCCATCGGCCGAGGGATCGTCCTCGCCGGCGTTCTTCTGGCGTCAGCAGAAGGATCTGCTTCTCCTCGCGTCATCACCTCTTCGAGCGCGCGCACGGACTTCTCGCGGCCGACGAAAAGCGGGACGATCATATGCGGAAACACAACGATATCGCGCAGCGGCAGCACGGCAGACAGCTGGCCTTCCGACCGCCGGTGGGGGAAGGATTCTGGATTTTCGGGAACTGAACTCGACTCAGACATGCTTTGCTCCTTGCCCGAACACTAGCACGCAAGCCTTAAAACCTTGGCATAATCAATGGCCTGACGCATTGTATCCGGGAAGTTCCAGTGTCCAACATTGGAACCGGAACCTTACTTTCCGCCGATTCTGGGCGGCATTAACGCAATAAGTGGCCTCCGAAGCAGCCGCTTTCAAGCCTTATCCTAGGCAGGGTCATGGAAACCCGGGGATTTCTTTAGGTTCCGCGGGACCGCAGCAACACCAGCATAGCAGATATTCTCGCGCGCTGCTCTTCTTTACCACGGTAGGCTGCAGCCGGGCGCTCGGGATAAACCATAATGATCAATCGTCGCACATTTACCGCGTTGCTTGCCGGTACCTTCGCGGTGGCTCGCAAAGCCCGCGCGCAAACCGTGACCGGCAAGACCGTGCTTCTATTCAGGCCGTCGGACCCGAGTTGACGCTCTACGACATCGATGTCGTGGGAGCCGCGCTGACGAAGCGCAACGCGGTGATGCTGCCTGCGAATGTGCAATATGCGTGGCCGCATCCGTCACGCCGGCTATTTTTACGTCGTTTCCAGCAACGGCCAGCCCGGCGGCGGCGATGCGCCCAAGGGAAGTGTCCACGTCCTGCAACGCATTCCAGATGAACCCGCGTCCGGCGCTTTGACCCACTGGAACGGCGCGGAACTCTGCCTTCGCGGCCGATCCACGTCAGCGTCGACCGCGCCGGAGAGTACGTGCTTACCGCCTACAATGATCCCAGCAATGTCACAGTGCATCGGCTCAATGGCGACGGATCGCGTGGGCCAATTGGTGGCTCAACCCCGAGAAGCTCAGATGCCGGCATTTATGGACATCAGATCCGCACCACTCCAGTCGAACCAAACCGCGATCCTGGTCACGCGCGGCAACAACGCGACGGGCGAACAAGCCGGAAGATCCGGGCGCCATCAAAGTCTTCAGCTTCAAGGACGGCGTTCTGAAGAAATCTGCAGACCATCGCGCCAGGAAACGGTTTGGGCTTCGGACCGCGGCACCTCGATTTTCATCCCGACGAAACCTGGTGTTCGTATCCATCGAGCGGCAGAACCAACTCTATGTCTACGAGCTGAAGGGCGACGGAACGCTGGGCACGCAGCCGATGTTCATCGAAGCAAACGCTGATGGATCCGCGCAACATTCGACCGAGCCAAGGGCGCCGGCACGATCCATATCCATCCGAGCGGGCGATCTGTCTATCTCGGCCAATCGCAACGCCAGGCACGGTGGACTTCAGGGCAAGCAGATTTTCGGCGGCGGCGAAAACAATGTCGCGGCGTTACTCCATCGACCAACAAAACGCTGAGCCGAGCCTTCAGAGAAACCGTCGACGGCCGCGGATCCAGCTCCGACCTTCGCGATCGATCCGACGGGCCGCGTGCTGCTCGTCGCGGCCAGCATTCAGCCGCTGCTCCTGCGCGACGGGGCTACGACGAAAATGTCTGGCCGGGCTCAGCGTTTACCGGATCGATGAAACCGGCGACGGCAAACTCGTTCGTGCGCAAATACGACGTCGATACCGCGAAAGGCACGCAGTTCTGGAGCGGAATGGTGACGCTGGCCTAGCCGCGGACTACGACGCGGCCTGCTCGCGTACCTGGCCCTTGTCGCTGTAGGTGTAAAGCGGCCGCGCGCCGGCCTTCGACGACGTCGGGCGTGATCACGACTTCCTGCACGCCGTTCAAGCTTGGCAGCTCGAACATCGTTTCGAGCGGGATGCCTTCGAGGATCGAACGCAAGCCGCGGGCGCCCGTCTTGCGTGAGAATCGCTCTTGCGCGAGATCGCGTCTAGCGCGTCCTCGTGGAAGCGCAGCTTGACGCCCTCCATCTCGAACATGCGCTGATACTGCTTGGCCAGCGCGTTCTTCGGCCGCGTCAGGATTTCGATGAGCGCACGCTCATCCAGATCCTCGAGCGTCGCCAGGATCGGCAAGCGGCCGATGAATTCGGGGATCAAGCCGAACTTCAAGCAGATCCTCGGGCTCGACTTCGCGCAGGATCTAGCGCCGGTGTTGCGCTCGTCGGGCGAGCGCACATTGGCGCCGAACCCCATCGAGGTTCCCGTGCGTGCGCGACGAGATGATCTTCTCGAGGCCGGCAAAGGCGCCGCCGCAGACGAACAGGATGTTGGTCGTGTCGACCTGCAGGAATTCCTGCTGCGGATGCTTGCGGCCGCCCTGCGGCGGCACGCGACGCGATGGTGCCTTCCATGATCTTGAGCAGCGCCTGCTGCACGCCCTCGCCCGACACGTCGCGGCGTGATCGACGGATTGTCGGACTTGCGGCTGATCTTGTCGATCTCGTCGATATAGACGATGCCGCGCTGCGCGCTGCTCGACATTGTAGTCGGCGTTCTGCAGCAGCTTCAGGATGATGTTCTCGACGTCCTCGCCGACATAGCCGGCTTCGGTCAGCGTCGTGCGCGTCGGCCATCGTGAACGGCACGTCGAGGATGCGCGCCAGCGTCTGGGCCAGCAGCGTCTTGCCGCAGCCCGTCGGGCCGATCAGCAGGATGTTCGACTTCGCGAGCTCGACGTCGCCGGATCTTGCCTGCGTGGTTGATGCGCTTGTAGTGGTTGTGGACCGCGACCGCCAAGCACCTTCTTGGCATGGCTCTGGCCGATCACATAGTCGTCGAGGACCTTGCAGATCTCGCGACGGCGACGGCACGCCCTCGCGCGACTTCATGAACGAGGTCTTGTTTTCCTCGCGGATGATGTCCATGCACAGCTCGACGCATTCATCGCAGATGAACACGGTCGGGCCGGCAATGAGCTTGCGGACCTCGTGCTGGCTCTTTCCGCAGAAGGAGCAATAGAGGGTGTTCTTGGATCTCAGATCCACCCGACTTGCTCATTCTTACTCCTTCTAATACTGGCCTGGCTTGATCCTGACTGCGGCCCGTGCCAGAGCATCGCAAAATCGCGCCAGGAAATCGTCCCGGCGCGAAACACCAGCTTCGAATCCTATACGACCACGATAGAAGCGACTCCGATCAAGAATTGTTTAAAGCTGGGCCATTTCAACAGGAAAATACGGCCTTTCCCTGGCAAAGTTCCCACTTTTGAGGCTTTCTACTTCTTTTCGGAGCCATCGGCACTGGGACGGCCGGGAGTAAACCTCGTCCAAAGAGGCCGAATGGCCCTGCGCTTCTTCCGCGGTCATATAGGTGTCCCGATCTGAGCGCCTTTTCAACGCGCCTCCAGCGGTCTGACCGGTGTGCTTTGGCATAGATGTCGTTAAGCCGGCGCTTTGAGCTTGACGATCTCCTGGGCGTGGCGGGCGATCTCGCTCGCCTGGCCGCGGTAGGAGGCCGAAGGCTGGTGCACCAGGATGCGGGCATTGGGCAGGCTGTAGCGCTGGCCCTTGGCGCCGGCGCAGAGCAGCAGCGACGCCGCCGACGCCGCCTGGCCGACACACAGAGCGTCTGCACCGAAGGGCGGAATGTACTGCATCGTGTCGTAGATGCGCGAGACCGGAGGTCACCAGACCGCCCGGCGAATTGATGTACATCGCGATCTCTTTCTTCGGATTTTCCGCCTCCAGGAAGAGGAGCTGCGCCGTGATGAGGCTCGCGACCATGTCTTCGATCGGGCCGGTGACGAAGATGATGCGCTCCTTCAAGCAGACGCGAATAGATGTCGTAGGCGCGCTCGCCGCGGGCGGTCTGTTCGACCACCATCGGCACAAGCGTGTTCATGTAGAAATTGCGCTTAGTCGTCTCATTCGTTTCGCGAGCCCTGGTCTGCCAAACTCGAAGCTGGCTTTCCTGATGGGACGTCAACTGCGCGATCAAGGGTTGACGCAGCGTCCAGACGCCGATATTCGATCCGCGGATCCGCGGGCACGGCGGCTATTCCTTCCTTCTTTTCGCCTTCGGTTTTTTGCGCCCTTTAGCGCCTTCGCCCTCGTCCTTCTTGCCTTCGCCTTGGTATCTGTCTTTGGCCTTGGCTTGTTTCGCCGGCTTCGGCACCTTCGGACCGCGCGGGCTTCGGCTCGCTTTCAGCTTTTCGGCCGCCTCATCGGGATCGAGGAAGAGTATCTGGCGGTCGACCTTCTTGTCCTCGACCTGCATCAGCTTCGCCCAGGAAATCGATCACCTTGTCCTCGAACAGCGGAACGCGGATTTCAGCCATCGCCTGCGGATTGCTCGCTGTAATATCGATCATCACCTGCTTTTCCTGCCCGGGGAACTGCCGGGCGCGAGCGGCAAGCGCCCGGTTCACTTCGTCCTGGCTGATGGTGATCGCGTTCTGCTCGCCGACCTTGCGCCAGCACGAGACCAAGACGCACGCGCCGTTCCGCGATGGCCGCGATATTCCGCCTTCATCTCGTCTTCCTCGGTCTTGCCTTCGTCCTCCGGCGAGGCCCCTTCGCGTTTGAGCTCGGCTTCGACCTGCCGCCCAGATGCGCTGTCGAACTCCGCATCGACCATTCCGCCCGGCAGATCGAAGCTGTGCGCGGCATCGAGACGCATCGAGAATGCGGCGCTTCAGATGCGTGCGGCTGGCGCGCGCATAAATCAGCCCTTAAGCTGCTCGCGAATGCGCTCCTTCAAGATGTCGAGCGAGTTCAGGCCGATCTTCTTGGCCAGATCGTCATCGATGACGACTTCGCTCGCAGCCTTCACGGCCTGTCACCTTGACGGCAGAACTCCGCATCCTTGCCTGCGGCGAGGTTGGCGGCGCCGTAACTATCGGGGAACGTCACCTTCGACGGTGCGCTCATCGCCGGCCTTCGCGCCGATCGAGCTGATCCTCGAATCCGGGAACGAAAGCGCCGCTGCCCAGCGTCAGATCGAAATTCTCGGCCTTGCCTGCCCTCAAACGCTTCTCCGCCGATCTTGCCTTCGAAATCGATGGTGATGGCATCGCCCTTTTCCGCAGTCGCGCCTTCTCCCTTGTCGGAATAGACCTTCTGCAGAGTCGGCGCAGCCGCTTAAGCGCCATTCGTCCACCGCCTCGTCGGAAACGTCGGCAACCAACCGCTGCATCGGCCTTCAGCTCGCTCAGATTGCGCCAGCGCGAGAGTCCGGCATCAGATCGCACCTTCACGGTGAATTCGAGATCGGACTTTGCCTACGATGACGGTGTCGATGGCATTGACGAAATCGACGCGCGGCGTCGGTCGCCGGTTTCAGCGCCTTGCTCCTTGAGGAGCTGCTCGCTCGATTGATTGATCGTCGTCGTTGACGATCTCGCCCATCAGCGACTTGCCGATAGGCCTTCTTCAGGAAATGATACGGGCGCCTTGCCGGGTCGGAATCCCTTCAGAGTGGATTCGCGGCTGCATCTCCGCAACCTTGCCCGTCAGCTTCGTCGTCCAGATCCTGGAGAGCGACGACGACCTGGTAAATTCGCGGCGGAGCGGTTCGGCGAGCGTTTCGGTGACCTGCATCGAGGCCATTCATCTACAACAAAGCCATGGCCGGACAGGCGCAAACTGGTGCGAGGCGGAGGATTTGAACCCCCAAGACTTGCGTCACGAGAACCTAAATCTCGCGTGTCTGCCAGTTCCACCACGCCCGCTGAAACGGGCCCGCGCGCTTGAAGGTCTTCTCCCCGATACGCGATAGGCGCCCCTATATCGCCAGCGTTTCCGGCAATGGCTGCTGGGGCCTCAGCTTCTCAGAGCACCGGTCTCGGGGCCCGGGTCATGCGTCCAGCGAGCCAGCACGACCAGGGCGGAAAAGAGAGCAGGCCCGCGGCCGGCACCTGTGCCCGGGCCACGCCATAGGTGCCGGACCGTTTCGCCAGAGCAAATCACGATGACGTAGGGGGCCAAGGAAGCCCGCCGGCCCCCGTGCCAAGCGTATTGACCAGACCGATGCCGGCCGCGGCGGCTGCCGGTAGAATGGGAGGACGGCGAGCGAAGAAGGGCCCCCGCTTGACGGCCAAAAGGCTGATGACAACGACGCCGAGCGCGAGGCCATGAAGGCGACGAAGTCGATTTGCGCAAGCTTCTGCCGCCAGGCAGCCGGGCTACCGCCGTTGGGAGCGAGGGCAGCGCGATCACGCCAAATGCGCTCTCCGCTGACGTCGCTCATGACGCCCCCAGTAGATCATCGCGCCGTGCCATGCCTACTGCATGGGCGCGGCCACGACAAACGTGGTCGCCAGATTGGCGACGCCCATCCCCTGGATGATCTGCGGCAGCCGCAGCTCACGCCATAGCGCCCGGAATTCTGATGTTCCCAGGCGAACCGACGAATCCCAGTCGCCCACGCGGCGAGGGTCGATCGTAACGAGAGGGAAGAATCTCCTGCGCGAGGGCCCCTGAGGTCGGCGGCGAGCCGTGAGGAAATTTCCTGCTTCTCGTCGCTGTTGGGCCAGGGTAGCGTCTGCGAGCCCATTCGGTGAGGAATCTAAGAACGACAACGATGAGGGTGAGAGGCGGGAGAAGGCGCCCGGATCAAAAATAGCCATTGCCACTTGCCTGTGCCAGGGAGAGCGCTCCGGTCCAGCTGGAGGATGAGTCCGTCCGGAGAGTGCGCGCCGAGCACAAATGCCAGGGGGATGGCGATCGCCAGAATCCGGCGATGAAGCGCGCCCGATAGGACTGCGGAAACCAGTAGGTGAGGTACCTCACCATACCCCGGAAAAAACCCGGCTTCGGCGGCACAGAAAGCAAAAACCGTATGGCGGCGTAGTCCACGTTTCTGCAGAATGAACTGCGGTCGCGGTCGCCAGCACGCCCGGCGGCATGCCCCCCTAAACAAGCATGATGGAAAATATCCAGCGCCGCGCCCCGACGCGAACCAGACCGCGGTGGCCGGATCTGGAAAAGCAGATAACCCCCGTGTGAAGATGCCGGCCCCAAGCCCGTGCACGGACGAGGGCTGGAACTGAAGATCCTTGTTCATGGTGCAGCGCTGGCTGAAGCTGATCGTTCACACGCGGTCGACGTAGTTGACGAAGTAAGAGCACCGCGATGAACGGAATGAGCACACGAGCGCATTTGGCAAAGACGCGATCCTGCTGGCTCATCGATTTTCACCGCACGCGTAAGCGATGTCTTGCGGCCCACTTGTTGCTCGTTTGGCGACGCTCGTGGTGGGTGGGCCGCCTGCCGCCAAAGGCCACCACGTGGCGGTCAAGCGGCGCCCGACGATTGAGAGAGAGACCGCGCTGTGGACTAGATTAGGCGCGCTCCTGCTTCGCAACTGGCCACAAGGGGAATATCGATGAAAAAGTCTCCGCCAGATGCTCCTTCTTTCTTTGCGGCGCGGCCGCGCTGGCATTTTGGCGTTTCCTGCTGGCATCGCGCACGCACGCTCAATTTGCCGGAAGGCAACGCCGGCAAGCGGGTGGTCCAAAACCGTTTGTGCCGCTTTGCCACGATTTAAGCCCCATCACCTCGTCGGGACGCACTTTTGCGCGAGGTGGGATCGGAAAGTCGTTCATGACATGATCGCGATGTGGCGCAACGCTTACGCCCGGAGCAGATTACGACGCTGGTCACCAATTACCTGGCCTCAAGCTTCCCGCCGGCCAGCCGCGTGCGGCCGCGCCGTCAATTTCGCGAACTGGCAAGCCGTGAGCTTCCAGGAGATCCCGCTCCCGACCCAAGCCTTCCGCACGATCCCTTCGCGGCCGACGATGGGTCCATCTGGTACACGGGGCAATTCGGAAATCTTCTTGGGCCGCGTCGACCTGGAAAACTCGGCGTGGTCAAGAATTATCCGCTGAAAGACCCCGGGGCTCCGGGCCGAGGATGACGCCCCATCGGCGACATACGCGCCGGCAACACTCCGGTTCACCGCGAACTGCAGCTTCGGTTTACATCGGTAAGCTTCTGATCCGAGACGGGCGGGCACCATCAACCGAGTACAAGACGCGTCCCGGAGCGCGAGACCCGCACTCGCTTTGAGCTTCCCGAAACCGGGACGGGATTCTTTGGTTCACCGCGCAGGGCGCGAGTGCATGATCGGCCGGCTCGATCCAGAAATCCGGCTGGTAGCATCAAGATGATCGACGCGTGCCCGACGCGTCGATGCTGCTTTACCGCATGGTCACGTCGGGCTCGAAGGGCGTTCCCTTCTTCTGGCTGAATTCGGCACCAACCGGCTGGGCAGCATCGATCCCCCAAGACGCTGAAGATCAACGGAGTATGCTGCTGCCGAAGTGCGACCACTCGGCCGCGGCGCAGAATCGCGACTCACTTCAGCGATGACGCGCTGTGGTACGGCGACTTACACGCAGGCTCCTCGGCCGCGCTACGATCCCAAGACCGAGCAAAGCGAGCTGCAGTCAGGAAGTCCCCGGCTGGCTTGGACTTCCGTCCCGTACGGGATCACGGCGGCAAAACGACGTCATCTGGTATTGCGAATCCCGGCGCCAGTCCCCAACACACTGGTGGCGTTCGCGATTTCCGAAGACGGAGAGGTTCATGGCGTTTCAGGATATCCGCCGGGTGGAGGCGCACGGTGCGCAGCCCGATTGCCGACCGGGCGATTGCTGGCAATCTTGCGCTCGCGGGGAAGCGGCGGCGAACAGTGAGATTTGCGCTGGAGAGACGCTGAAGCAGAAGTTTCAAGCGCCGGTTTTTCACTTTCTCCTAGAGAGCGCCGCGAATCACGGCCGGCAACTCCTCGGGAATGTCCTCGGAGGAGATCAAAAGCCGACGCACAAGCGGCTGGCGGCCTCCCTGCCGTGGCAGCCAGGTTCCTGCGCGCGCGGCGCAGAAGGCATCCATGCCCTGCGCGAGCAATCCGGCAATCATGCCGGCAACCGCTGCGCTGTCGCCTGCACCTGCGGTTGCTACAGCCAGCAGAGAACGGTGCATTGGCGTTATATGGCGGCGCGGCCGTCCGGCGCGATGCCGTCCGACAGGTGTCCCGCCGTCCCCCCTTCCAGCGGCACGACGCAGTTTGCGATTTTCGTACCGCCCTCGCCGCAGAGGCGGCGACCTTCGATGGTCCAGACAAATCCGGGAAGAGACAGCGCTCGAACCCGCCGCCTGCCGATGCGAGGTCGCAAACGCATTGCTGGCCGAAGCTGCGCACGAGAACAGAGCCCGGGGATTGTCCGAGAACGAGTGCCAGGGCATCGGCATCGGGGCTCCAGCGCCGCGCGCTGCTTCGGCAGCGGCAACAGTGTCCCGGCGTTAGCTCGTCCGCCATGACTCCCCAGACCAGGCATCGCGAGCAGAGCCACTTCCTGCGTGTTGAACCGCTGGTGTCGGCGAGAAGCGCGCGCAATCCCCTCGCGGGGCCATTCCGAGGAGCTTCGACCATGATCCCGCCGCCAGATGCGCTGGCGCATTCACGCTTCTGCTGGACTCGGCAGGACTGGCGACGCTGACCAGTCCCGCGCCGACGCGCGAGTGCGCCGCGAGCGGCGAGGCGCGCGGCTCCCGGTCGCGTGGGCGGGACCGCTAACGACGACGGCATGGCCGCGTTTGTATTTGTGGACTCCAAGACCGGGCCAGAGAAACACCTCCAGCCACAGCTCCGGATCATTTTCGAATGTCTGGCGTGGACCGGATCGCCTCGAGGACAGGCATCGGGAATGCCGATGTCGGCAACAGATGTACGTGTCCGCACATCGTGTGCCCGGGAAGCAAAACATGCGCGGGCTTTTGCGGAAGAACGTCACCGTTCGCTGCGCGCGCACGCGTCCCCGCCGTCCAGGCCTGCCGAGGTCTCCGCCGAATGCCACTCGGCACATCGACGGCAACCACGGGAAGCCCGCTTGTTTGATCGCAGCAATCATCGCGCGCGACAATCCGTCGAGGGGGCGCGAGAGACCCGCACCGAAGAGGGCGTCAATCACCAAACCAGGCGCCATCGATCAGGCTGCGGGATTGAGCGGGGCAACCTCTCCGTGCCAACCGGCGCGCCATGTCCGCGGCGTCGCCCTTGAGTTGCTCCGGCAGAGCCCTAAATGCCCGACGACGAGCGTCGTAGCCGCCTGCTCTTCAGATGGCGCGCGGCAGCGAAGCCGTCGCCGCCATTGTTGCCCGGTCCGGTGCAACACAAGGATGGAGGAGGCGAGATAATGCGCTTCGACTTCGTCGGCGACGGCCCGGCCCGCATTGTCCATCAGAGTTAGCGATGGAACGCCCTTGGCCGCGGCGAGCTTGTCCGCCTCGGCCATTTCGAGACAGGTAGATCCTCGCAGCCCGTCATTACGCTGCTTCCTTGGGGCCCCGCATCCGCCGGCACGGGCAGATGGCGAGGCGAAATGCGACATGAAACGCTGGCCGCCTCTTCCAGAACCGAACGGCGCTTGCAGAAGGCGAAGGAACAAGATCGGAGGAGACCGTCCCTTGCCGTAAAACGCCGACAGGCGGTATCGCGCCGACGCCCAGCCTCGCGCGTAAGCCTCTCGCAAAAACGCGCGATCGGGCTCACATTCTGTCAGGCCGCGAATGGAAACCGTGATGAAGTATGTCCCTTCACATGAGCGCGACATCGAACCGGCACGGCGGGAGCGCAGCAGCGATGAGATCGCGCTTTCCCTCGTGGAGCTCGCGCGCATTGCCGAGCGCATAATCCATCTCAGTTCGAGACCGTAGGCCAGCTTTCACCGAGCCGGAGAAGCGCCGGCGACGTCGTGAAGGTGCCGAACCGCGTGAGCCTTGGCGATCACTGCACCAGCAGGTGGCTGCGTAACCGGCGATCCAGCCGGATCTTCCAAACCAGGTCATGACAGAGGAACATCTGCCGGCGGAGCCGACGCGCACTGCGCGCTCGCGGCATGCCGGGAAGCCGAAATCAAGGCGACATGCTCTGCGGCCGTCGAGAAACCAGATGCGCATACGACCTCACCGCAAACGGCGTAAGCGCCGTGAAGCGCTGCAAAAAGAATTTGGCGAGCAATCGCAGAGCTTCGTCGCGAGTAGGAAGACGCGGCCGATCGGGTGTTCCAGCGGCGCAGCCCACCATGACAGAGCATGGCGCGTTCGAGTAAAACACCGATGCCAATGCTGCCTCTTCTGCCTGAAATGCGGCGCTTCAAGACGAAGACAACCGAATGCGCGCGCCCGCGGCCGCGAGGATCGGCGGGATAGGAATCGTAATTCGGCTCGATGAGGATCGCTTCGTCACCCGGACCGACCAGCCCCAACATGCAGTCGGTCAGCGCTTCGGTGGCGCCGGAAGTGATCAACACCTCCGTCTCGGGATCGAAACCTAGTCATAGAAGCGCCGGCTGTGCGCGGCGACGGCGCGGCGGAGCTCGATCAAGCCCTGCATCGGAGGATATTGGTTCGGTCCGTTGCGCAACGCCGCGGCCGCAGCTTCGCGAATGGCGAGCGGGCCGTCTTCGTCGGGAAAGCCTTGGCCGAGATTGATGGCGCCGTGCTTGGTCGCCAACGCCGACATCACGGTGAAGATCGTGGTGCCGAGCGCGCCAAAGACCGGATTGGTTCCCCGCTTGCTCATCTCGGCGGTGTTAGTCTGGAGAGCGCAGAATTGGAAGGCAATGAAGCCTGTTACCGCAAAAGATCAAAAATTGGGCAGATTGCTTAAGAATGCGGCGACTGCGTGGAGGCCCGTTTGGGGGATAACGTAAGTACCTGATAAGTCATGTCCATTTTGATTGCCGGGATGGCACGGGCCCTGCTAATTGCTTTAGTCCGGCGGCAACTAGGGCCAGCCGCTGCGAAGGGGAACGCCTGACATGAAAAAGTTGAAGCAATCATCAAGCCGTTCAAACTTGACGAGGTGAAAGAGGCGCTTCATGAGGTCGGGGTACAGGGCATCACCGTCACCGAAGCGAAGGGGTTCGGACGCCAGAAGGGCCACACCGAGCTTTACCGAGGGGCCGAATATGTCGTTGACTTTCTGCCCAAGGTGAAAATCGAAATCGTGCTGATGCCTGAACAGGTCGATGCAGCGCGGTGGAGGCGATATTGAAGGCCGCGCGCACGGGCCGCATCGGCGACGGCAAGATATTCGTGCTCGATATCGAGGAAGCGATCCGCATCCGAACCGGGGAACGAGGCGCGGACGCCATCTGAATAAAACTCCCACTCCGTTCAACCGCTTTTAAGGGAAGATGAGAACCCATGTCAGACGCAAAGTCCGTCCTGAAAATGATTCAGGAGAAGGAAGTAAAATTTGTCGACCTCCGCTTCACCGATCCGAGGGGCAAGTGGCAGCACGTCACCTTCGATCTTTCGTTGATCGATGAAGACGCGTTCACGCAGGGCTTGATGTTCGACGGCTCTTCGATCGCGGGTTGGAAAGCGATCAACGAGTCCGACATGACGCTGATGCCCGATCCGTCGACGGCGGTGATCGACCCGTTCTTCGCTCAAACGACGCTGTCGATCGTTGTGCGACGTGCACGAGCCGCTCACCGGCCAGCCTACAATCGCTGCCCGCGCTCGATCGCGAAAGCCGCGGAGAAATTCCTCAAGTCGACCGGCATCGGCGACACGTGCTATTTCGGTCCGGAAGCCGAATTCTTCATTTTTGACGAGCGTCCGTTTCGACACGGGCATGAACAAGGGCTTCTACTTCATCGAATCCGCCGAAGGGCCTTACAACAGCGGCACCGAGTACGAGATCGGGCAACCTCGGCCACCGGCCGCCGATCAAGGGCGGATACTTCCCGGTTCCGCCGATGGACGCGCTATCAGGACATCCGCTCGGAGATGCTGGCCGTCATGGGCGACATGGGCATCGAGCCGGAAAAGCATCACCATGAAGTGGCGCCGTCGCAGCACGAATTGGGCTTCAAGTTCAAAACGCTGACGAAGACCGGCGACGCGATGCAGATCTACAAATACGTGATCCATCAGGTGGCGGCGTCGTACGGCAAGACCGCGACGTTCATGCCGAAGCCGATCTACGGCGACAACGGCTCGGGCATGCACGTGCATCAGTCGATCTGGAAGGAAGGCAAGCCGCTGTTCGCGGGTTCCGGTTACGCCGATCTCTCGAACATGTGCCTCTACTACATCGGCGGCATCATCAAGCACGCCAAGGCGATCAACGCCTTCACCAATTCGCTGACCAACTCCTACAAGCGCCTGATCCCGGGATTCGAAGCGCCGGTGCTGCTCGCCTATTCGGCGCGCAACCGTTCGGCGTCGTGCCGCATTCCGTTTGCGCCGGGACCCAAGGGCAAGCGCGTCGAAGTACGCTTCCCCGATCCAGGTTCAAATCCCTATCTCGCTTGCGCGGCCATGCTGATGGCGGGCATCGACGGCATCGAGAACAAGATCCATCCCGGCGAGCCGATGGACAAGGATCTCTACTCGCTGCCGCCGGAGGAACTGAAGGACATTCCGCAGGTTTGCGGCAGTTTGCGCGACGCGCTGTCCTATCTCGATGCCGGCCGCTCGTTCCTGAAGAAGGGCGGCGTGTTCACCGACGACTTCATCGATTCTATATCGAGCTCAAGATGGGCGAAGTGTATGCCTTCGAGCACACGCCGCACCCGGTCGAGTTCAAGATGTACTACTCGGTCTAAAGACGCAGAAGCAAGACAGTAATGTCGGAAGGGCGTCGAGTGCATCCGGGCCCTTCTTTTGCCCTGATTTTGATGGACTACGCCGGCACGCGGCGCTTGAGGCCTGCTTGGGCGATTGTCGAGGGCAGGATGACGATCGCGCGCGTGCCCCTGCCCGGTTCGGACTCGATCCAGGCGCGCCCACCGTGCAGCTCGGCTCAAACCGCGGACCAGCGCAAGTCCCAACCCGGTGCCGCCGGCTCTGGCGGTCGTAGCGATTGTCGACCTGCGTGAAGGGTTTGAAGATGCGATCGATGCGCTCCTTCGGGATGCCGGGGCCATTGTCCGCAACGACAAGCTCAAAATCGCCCGTCGCGTTGCGTTTGGCCGACACGTCGATGTGTCCGCCGTCCTGGGTGAACTTCACCGAGTTCGAGACGAGATTGATGACGATCTGCTTCAGCGCGCGCGTTCGTCTGCGTAAAGGATCGCCGCGCTTTGATCCACCGAGATCGTGAGCACCTGATTGCGCTCGCGCGCCTTGACGCCGACGAATTTGAGCGCGCCTCGAGCGCGCGCTGAGTTTCGATCATATGCGGCTCAATCTCCATGCGGCCGGCTTCGATCTTGGCGACATCGAGCAGATCGTTGATCAGCGACAGCAGATGCGTACCCGAATTGTGGATATCGCCTGCATATTCCTTGTAGCGGGGACTTCCGACCGGGCCCAAACATTCGCGGGCAATGATTTCGGAAAAGCCGAGAATCGCATTGAGCGGCGTGCGCAGCTTCGTGACTCATGTTTGCAAGAAACGCGGTCTTCGAAGCATTCGCCGCTTCCGCTTCCGCGCGCTTTGATCAGCGCTTCGTCACGCGCCTCTTCCAGCTCGCGCGACATGTCTTCATGCGAGAAGCGCATCAGCGCTTCCTGGTCCCAGCGCTGGCTGATGTGGCTCGAATCGAGGACGACCTGGACCGCGTAGAGCACGACCAGCACAGCTAGTACGGTGTCGACAGGATTGAATCCGATCAAGCATCTGAGCACCAGCAAGGAAGCCATGGGCACGTAGCTGGCGAGGAAGAAGGTGAGGTAGTTGGCGCGGTTGACGAGAAGCGCGCGATGATCGCAAGACATACCAGTGTGATGAAGACGTGATTGATCGGGTTTGCAGATTCCCACAACAGCCAAGGCGTCATGCCCCAGGCCAGGCTGAGCACAACGTTCACACCAAGGAGCCGATGCAGCCATCGCTCCGGCGTGGCGCATTCGCGATCTTCAGCGAGCGCGTTCAGAACGAGTTGCGCGAAAGCGACGCCCGCGAGAACGATCGCAACCAAGGCGATTGCGCAAGCAACGGCAACCGAGCCGAACGCGGGAAATTCTTCGCTGCAGGCATAAGCGGCAAAGCACGCCCACGCCGGCGAGCTGATGATGGTGCCGCGGATTGCTTTGGCCGCCCGCTCGACCTGAACTCTCAGGATGCGCGGGTCGGCATGAGCCCTTCAGCCGAATGCTGTGCATAAGGCATCACTGCAAATTCCGAGAACGCCCCGTGTTGCCGCCTGAATTTCGGGTTGCAGCACACTGCAGATGCTACGGTCGCAGGGTTAAAATTTGCTAAGAGCGGCCTGCGGAAGCGGAGCTCGCCGTCCGGCGGCATCCACCAGCAAGCGAGCGCATCGCGTGCGAACAGTCGCGAAAAAGCCTTGCCGCCGCTGACGATTCTGAATATCTGGCCGTGATGGAGACCGGCACCACGACACAAATGCGCGCGGTCCGATCGCTACCCGATCCCATTTACTGCTCCGCCGCCGAACCCTGAACCGGCGCGACAGCGGTCTTGGCGGAGCGGTTTTCTTCCGCTGTCCGATAGGGCAAGAGTCCTTCCATGGCGAAGATTCTGCGATCTGTTTGAAAACGGCGGCAACGGCAACGCCGGCGGTTCGAAGACCTACACGGCCAAGGACATCGAGGTTCTGGAGGGTCTGGAGCCCGTGCGCCGGCGGCCCGGCATGTATATCGGCGGCACGGACGAGCGGGCACTGCACCACCTCGCCGCGGAAATCCTGGACAACGCGATGGATGAAGCCGTGGCCGGGCACGCCAGCCGGATCGAGATTGAATTGAAACCGGACGACGTGCTGGTCGTGCGGGACAATGGGCGCGGCATCCCGGTCGATCCGCATCCCGAAATTCAAGAACAAATCGGCGCTTGGAAGTCATCATGACCACGCTGCACGCCGGCGGTAAGTTCGGCGGCAAAGTGTACGACACGTCGGGCGGACTGCACGGTGTCGGTGCATCCGTCGTGAACGCGCTTTCGGAATGGATGGATGTCGAGGTTGCGCGCGACAAGCGCAGCTACAAGCAACGCTTCGAACGCGGCCACGCGCGCAAGCAAGCTGAAGGATCTCGGGGCGGCGCCGAACCGGCGCGGCACGATCGTGACGTTCAAGCCGGACGTGAAGATTTTCGGCGCTTCGACGCATTTCTCGCCGCGCACGTTGTATCGCATGGCGCGCTCGAAGGCTTACCTCTTCCGCGGCGTCGAAATCCGCTGGAAATGCGAACCCTCCGCGCTGAAGCCGGAGTGGGAAGTTCCGGCCGAGGACGTGTTGAAGTTCCCGGGCGGGTTGCTCGATTTCCTCACCACCACGCTCGGCAGCGCCAAAACCGTCGCGCGTCCCTTCTCCGACAAATTCAAAACCGCGACGGCAAGGGCGCTGTGGAGTGGGCCATCGCCTGGACGCCCGAAATCGACGCCTTCGTCAATTCCTATTGCAACACGATTCCGACGCTCGAGGGCGGCACACATGAGCAGGGCCTGCGCAGCGGCTTGACGCGCTCGCTGCGTTCCTATGGCGAGAGCGTGGGAAATCGCAAAGTCGCCCTGGTCACGCCGGAAGATCTAATGGCGGGCGCCTGCGCCGTGCTGTCGATTTTCATCCGCGAGCCCGAGTTTCAAGGTCAAACCAAGGAGAAGCTGTCGAGCCCAGACGCACAGCGGCTGGTGGAATCGGGCTTGCGCGACCACTTCGACCACTTCTTGTCCGAGCATCCGCAGGAAGCGGACGCGCTGCTTTCGTTCGTGATCGATGCCGCGGAGGACCGCGCTGCGCCGCCGCCAGGAAAGGAGGTCAACCGCAAGACCGCAGTCCCGCAAATTGCGGCTTCCGGGCAAGCTCGCCGATTGCAGCAGCGACGCGCCAGACCGGCACGGAGATCTTCCTGGTGGAAGGCGATTCCGCCGGCGGTTCGGCCAAACAGGCACGCGACCGCGCGACGCAGGCTGTTCTTCCGTTGCGCGGAAAGATCCTCAACGTCGCGAGCGCTGCCGCCGGAAAGCTCGAGCAAAATCAGGAATTGTCGGACCTGGTGCAGGCGCTCGGCTGCCGGCACCGGATGCCGCTATCGCGGCGAAGACCTGCGCTACGAACGCGTCATCATCATGACCGACGCGGATGTCGACGGCGCCCATATCGCTTCGCTGCTGCTGACGTTTTTCTATCGTCAGATGAAGGAGCTGGTCACGAGCGGACATCTTTTCCTCGCCATGCCGCCGCTCTACAGGCTGAGCCAGGCGATCGAAGATCGTTTATGCGCGCGACGATCGTCACAAGGATGAGCTTGCTTCGCCGGGAATTCAAATCGGGCGCCAAGGTGGACGTCTCGCGCTTCAAGGGCTTAGGCGAAATGATGCCGGCGCAGCTCAAAGAAACAACGATGAGGCCCGGCAACCGGACGCCTGCTGCGCGTCGAGATTGCGGACAAGCAAGCCAAGAAAACCGACGATCTGGTGGAACGGCTGATGGGGAAAAACCCGAGCTGCGTTTTCAATTCATCCAGGAGAACGCGCAGTTCGCGAAGGACGTCGACGTTCAGACATCTCAGCCGCCAACTCGCGCCATGGTTTGATCTCGCCAGTGGCCGGACGCTGCTCCCGACGGAGATGGAAGAACGAAAACAATCGGACCAACGTCATCGCGCGGCGGCTGCTCGCCATACTCGAGCTCTTTCGTGGAACACCCGTACCAAACACTGGCGGCTTTCTTGCTGGTGAACGCGACAATGCGGGGCCGGTAGCGAGCGATCTTGCGCGATAGGCCGCGCGGGTCGTAGGCGCTGATGGCGTGATCACTGCCTTGCTGCGTTTTGCAGACATCCGTGAAGCCGATGCCCGATGACAGCAAGGCGCGATAGCGAGTCGCCTCGAAATCCGGTCGGTATGAGGCCAAGGTTCGCGAGCGTGCGCCAGAAACGGTTGCCCGGATGCGCGTAATAGGCGCGTTCGGCAGCCGAGCGATGTCCTGGGGCGGTACCGACAAAGACCACGGCGAGCCCTTCTCGCAACGAGTCCGGAAGGACGTGTTTCTGCATCGGGTAGCTTTCTTTAACCTTCCAAGCTCTACCTAGGCCTCAGAAGGCGCCAATCAACCGCGTTGCAGGCGCCTGAATAATTTCTGCTGAGGTTGACAAATCGCTGCGGATACTTATGTTGCAACGCAATATGGAAAGGCTGCGATCTGGCAGCCGTTGGCGCCGCGACCGGTGCCCTTAGAGAATATGACGAGCACCGACACGATGGCCGCCACGGAAGGCGGCAGTGAAGTACCGAAACTTCTTCCACTCCCATCCTTACCCCATCTGGCAGTGAAGTGCGTTTCGAAGACCTGGGACTTGGCGCCCAGGTTCTGCAAGCTGTTGCAGATTCAGGGCTACACCAACACCCGACACCAATCCAGGCACAGGGCATTCCCACGGTCTTAAAGGGCCGCGACATTATCGGGATTGCCCAGACCGGCACCGGAAAGACGGCATCGTTCACGCTGCCGATGATCGACATCCTGGCGCGAGGACGGGCCAAAGGCGCGCATGCCGCGCACCCTCATCCTGGAACCGACGCGAGAACTGGCCGCCCAGGTGGCCGAAAGCTTCGAGCGCTACGGCAAATACCACCGGCTAAGCATGGCGCTTCTGATCGGCGGCGTGTCGTTTGACGATCAGGACAAGAAATTGGACCGCGGCGTCGACGTGCTGATCGCGACGCCCGGCCGTCTGCTCGATCACTTTGAACGCGGCAAGCTGATGCTGTCGGGCGTCCAGATCCTGGTGATCGACGAAGCGGACCGCATGCTCGACATGGGCTTCATTCCGGACGTGGAACGCATCGCCAAGCTGATCCCGTTCACCAGACAGACCCTGTTCTATTCAGCGACCATGCCGCCGGAAATTCAGCGGCTCACCGACCAATTCCTCCAGGCCCCGGTCCGCATCGAAGTGTCCCGGCCCGCGACCGCGGCGACGACGATCGTCCAAATGGCGGTCACCGTTCCGGGCGGCGACTGGTCCAAGCGGGAATCCTTACGCCGGCTGGTCCGCGAGGAAGACGTCAAGAATGCGATCGTCTTCTGCAATCGCAAACGCGACGTCGACGTCGTCGCGAAGTCGCTTCAAAAGCATGGTTTCTCGGCCGCGCCCTTGCACGGCGATCTCGATCAATCCGTGCGTACGCGTACCCTCGACGCGTTTCGCGCGGGCGAGATACGTTTGCTGGTGGCGAGCGATGTTGCGCGCTCGCGGGCTCGATATTCCGGCCAGTCAGCCACATCTTCAATTTCGATGTTCCCTTCCAGGCGGACGATTATGTGCACCGCATCGGCCGGACCGGACGGGCGGGGCGCATCGGACACGCATTCATGCTGGTCGGCCATCGCGACGAAAAGAACGTGGCCGCCATCGAGAAGCTGATCGGTCTGCCTATCCCCAGGCGTGCCATGGAGGGCTTACCCGAAGAGCATGATAGGCCGCAGCGCACTGCACGAACGGCGCGGCCCGCGCCGGGGCCGCGACAGCCATCACGGCAGACATGGCGAGACGAAGCGCGACAACCATAGTCATCCGCCGCGTGCGCGCCACCAACATGCTCCGCAGGCTGAGCAATTGCCCGTCCAGGCCATAGCCGCGGCGCCTCCGGCCTCGGCAGGAACAAGCCGCAAAGCCGACGCCGGCTGCTCATGCCGTACCGCCTCCTTCGCGCGGACATGATCCAAGCCAGCTTCCCGCATTCCTGCTTCGGCCTGTGGTGCTTCCGCCGAAACCGCTGAAAAAGGCGTCGCAGGACTCTCTTGTAGCGAGAGCTCTGCGAACGAGAGTTGAAACGGCCGCTTGGCCGCTTACAACTTCTCCGGTTGGTGGTCGGAAACGCCCAATATTTCGGCGTGTATTTTACCCTTTCTTACCCGTCGCTACCCCATTATCGCTGAATCGTGCGGCTGCACATCACTGCACGCCAACGGTTGGGGGACTTAGGCCGTGGAACATATTGATAAGGACCGTGCGCAGGCCTTCGCGCGCGATGCGCTGGCCTGGATGGCCCAGCGCAGCATTCCCCACACCGGCAAATTTCGAGCTGGTCTATGCCTATGTCGGAATGGAAAATTCCGACCTGAAGCGCGACGATGGACGGCCTGGTCGGCAATGGCTGCAAAGTTCGACGCGAATGTGATGACTATTCTGCACGCGCGTTTCTTCCAAGCCGGCAAGGAAAACGATGCGATGGCGGAGCTCGGCGCCAAAATCACGGCCGAGCTGGATGCGGTTCTGAAGCTGATCCACGCCGCCGGCCGGGATCAGTCCGCATTCGGCTCGACGCTTTCGAAAGCAACCGGCGAACTTAACGATGCCCATTCCGCCGACGGAAAGATCAAGGCGCTCATCGATCACGTGATCCATGCGACACGGGCCATGGAAGCGCGGTCGAAGACACTGGAACTGCAGCTTCAAACATCATCGACCGAAGTTGCCGAGCTGCGTGACCGTCTGGAATCGGTGCGGCCGCGAAAGCCTCACCGACACGCTCACCGGAATCCCCAATCGTAAGGCCTTCGACAACGAGCTCGACACAAGCATTGAGCGGGCGCTGCGAAGCGGCGAGCCGTTGTCGCTGCTGATGTGCGACATCGATCACTTCAAGGTGTTCAACGACACTTGGGGCCATCAAACCGGAGATCAGGTTCTTGCGCCTCGTTGCCAATTGCCTGTCGAGAAGCGGTGAAGGGTCAGGACACGGCGGCGCGATTTGGCGGCGAAGAGTTCGCCGTCATCCTTCCCCACACGGGCCTTGCCCTGCCCGCCAACTGGCCGAGCAAATTCGGATGAAAGTCGAATCCAAGCAGCTCGTGAAGAAATCGACCGGCGACATTCTCGGCGCGATCACGATTTCGATCGGCGTCGCGCAATATCAGCCGAATGAGACCGTGGTGGATTTCGTGCGTCGTGCCGATGCGCTGCCTGTATGCGGGCAAAGCGCGCGGGCCGCAACCGCGTCAGCGAGCGAACCCGCAAAGCAACCGAGGCGGCGGCTTAAAGCCTAGTTTTCGGACTCTTCTTTGCGCCGCCGGCACGATGACGACGGATCTCGCCGCAGCCGCAGGCTTCCGTCTGGTTCGGATTGCTGAATATGAAGCGCTCGGCGAGCTTGTCGCGCTTGAAGTCCATTTCCGGTGCCGACCAGAAACATCACCGCCTTGGGATCGATCAGGATGCGCACGCCCTTGTCCTCGACCACTTCATCGAGCGGACTCTGCGCCTCGGCGTAATCCATGGTGTAGCTCATGCCGGCGCAGCCGCCGTTCTTCACGCCGACCGCGCACGCCGATGATAGCGGCCGTCGGAACTCGTCCATGATGTCGTGAATGCGCGACGCCGCCGCGTCGGTCAGCCTGTATGACCTTGGGCGTTCGCGCCTTGTGCGTGTCGATGTCGTGCTCGTCATCATCAGTTCACCTGCGCCTCGTCAGGCTCAAAACATGTTCAACTCAAGCTTGGCTTCTTCCGACATGCGATCCGGCGTCCAGGGCGGATCGAACGTCATGTTCACCTTGACCTCGCCGACACCCTTCACCGTCTTGAGCGCGTCCGTCACCATATTCGGGCATTTCGCCCGCGACCGGACAGCCCGGCGCGGTCAGAGTCATGTCGATCGTCACGTCCTTGTTGTCCGCCACATCGACCTTATAGATAAGACCGAGTTCGTAAATGTCGACCGGGATCTCGGGGTCGTAGACGGTTTTGAGCGCGGTAATCAGCTCATTACCGAACGCTTCGAGCTCCTCCGGCGTCATGGCCGAGTGCCAGCCGCCCGCCCGGGACTGTGCCCTGCCCCGTCTCGGCCGGCGCTTCCGGCTTGATCTGGACGTCTTCGCTCATTCCGTTCTCGCCACGCGCTCGCCTTCCAGCGCCGCCTTCATCGCGTGCCAAGCCAGAGTGGCGCACTTCACGCGCATCGGAAATGCCGACACGCCGGCCATCACCTCAAGACGCTCGCGATCCTCGTCGTCGAGAGCCTGCCAGCATCCTCACCCTTCACCAGATGCGAGAAAGCCGCCCATCAGGCTCTCGGCTTCCGCGATCGCTGCGGCCCTTGAGCATCTCCGTCATCAGCGAGGCCGAGGCGACCGATATGGCGCAGCCCTTGCCCTCGAAGCTGACATCGGTGATTCGCTCGTTTGCGTCCACCATGCAGATAGATCTTCACCTTGTCGCCGCACAGCGGGTTGTGGCCTTCGGCAACGTGGCTTGCGCCGGTCGAGCGGTCCGAAATGCCGCGGGATGCCGGGAATGATCCAGGATGATCTCCTGATAAAGCTCGCGCAAATTCTGGTCCATCAGCCGAACACCTTCCGCGCTTCGCCGACGCGCGGCGATCAGCGCATCCACTTCGGCCGCGCGTGTTGTAGAGCGCAAACGAAGCGCGCGCCGTGCCGGACGACGTTGAAACCGCTCCATCAGCGGCTGGGCGCAATGGTGGCCGCCGCGCACCGCGACGCCCTCGCGGTCGAGAATGGTGGCCAGATCGTGGGCGTGGATGCCGATGGCCTCGAAGGAAATGATCGGCCCCTTGTCCGCGCGCTTCGCCGATGATCTTGATGCCGTTCAGCTCCTTCAGCCGCCTTGGTCGCGCTGCGCGCGCAGCGCATGCTCATGCGCCGCAATCCGCTCGCGGCCGACGCCATCGAGATAATCGAGCGCGGCGGCCAAGCCGACCGCCTCGACGATCGGCGGCGTGCCCGCCTCGAAGCGCATCGGCGCATCGGCGTAGGTGACGTTGGCCTTGGTGACCTCGCGGATCATTTCGCCGCCGCCTTCGAAGGGCCGCATGCCTTCAAGATGCGCCCGCTTGGCGTAGAGCGCGCCGATGCCCGTCGGCCCATAAAGCTTGTGGCCGGTGAGAGCGTAGAAATCGACGTCCAGGTCCTGAACGTCGACGATGCCATGCACCGCGCCTTGGCAGCCGTCGGCGAGCACCGGAACGCCCTCTGATGGCGCCAGGCGCACGATCTCCTTCAGCGCCGTCTTCGTGCCGAGCACGTTCGGACATATGAGTCGATGCCACGAGCTTGGTCTTCGGGTGATGGCGCCGCGCGACATCGGCGGGATCGAGCTCGCCCAGATCGGACACTTCGACCCACTTCAGCACCGCGCCTTGGCGTTCCTCAAGAAATGCCACGGCACAATATTCGAATGGTGCTCCATGATCGCTGAGCACGATCTCATCGCCCAGGCTCGATCCGCGGCGCGAGATAGGAATAGCGACACAGATTGATCGCCTCCGGTGCCGCCGCGCGTAAAAATGATCTCGTCGGAATGCGCGGCATTGAGGAAGCGCTGCACGCGCGTCGCGCGCATGCTCGTAGCGGTCGGTCGCAGCGCCCGATAGGATAGTGCACGCCGCGATGCACATTGGCGTACTCGCTGGTCGCTGAACGACGTCATCGCGTCGAGCACCAGCTTCGGCTTTTGTGCC